>ERZ839947.85-NODE-85-length-123109-cov-4.478570_pt1 | contig 123109 bp, 104 predicted proteins | sample MGYA00519908_ERZ839947 | MGnify/ENA primary metagenome ERZ839947 (study PRJEB31850, sample SAMEA3708857) | human gut metagenome | biome: human gut; feature: human-associated habitat; material: faeces | place: China | collected 2014 ... | reverse complement strand
GCGGCGCATGGGACTGAGATGCGCCATCCGCTCCAGGAACCCGTGGAGGAGGTACGGTTCGTACAGGGGCGAGACGGGCGATCACGTGCATAACCTGCTCGAACGCGACTTCGACTCGGCCCGTCCGTTCTCCAAGCTCGGCACCGACGTCACCGAGTTCAAGGTCGCCGGCTCCAAGGCGTACCTCGCTCCCGTGTACGACATGGCCAGCAAGGAGATCGTCGCCCGGGACGTGAGCCGCAGTCCGGACCTCGGGCGGCAGAAGCGCCTGCCCGCCGGCGCGGAGCCCATCCTGCACTCGGACATGGGATGGCGGTACCAGCACCAATGGTGGCGGGGCGAGCTCGAACGCCTTGGCGTCCGCCAGTCCATGAGCCGCAAGGGCAACTGCCTGGACAACGCCGCCACCGAGTAGGTGTTCGGCCACTTGAAGGACGAGTTCTACCGAGGCCGCGAGTTCGACTCGTACGAGCGGTTCAAACGCGAACTGGACGCCTACATCATCCATTGGAACACCAGACGGCGTCAGATACGACTCGGGGGACACACCCCGGAGGAGTTTCGGAGCATGTCCCTCGCGGTCTAGGGCTGTATCCTAATTAACAACGTCCAACAAACGGGGCGCAATTCAGTCTCGTGGAGGCGTGCGTCGTCTCTTTTTGGAGGCGTTTGGGTTTTTCTGGTGGTGGCCTTGATAGATCGGCGTGTGCCTTTGGAATAATGATATGGAGGTTTCATCTCACTCGACGTCCGGCTGGGTTGCATTCGCGGGGGATCGACGCTATTCTGTAACAGCGAAATAAGCTGGACTTCGTTCGGTTCGCTGAGGCCATCCCGTGGATGCGGGGTGGCCTCAGTGCTTTCATCGCCGGATTGGGGGAGGTCGAATTCATGTCGTTGCGCAAGCCCTACAGGAGTGTGGACGAACAGCTGCGCATTTTGCGCTCCCGTGGCATGGCTGTCGATGCCGGTGCGGGTCATGTGCTCAGGCGCGAGGGCTATTATCCGATCGTCAATGGCTACAAGGATTTGTTCCTCGACTGAAAGGCATGCCTGACCGCTGGTGATGACCGGTACGGGACGGGCGCGCGTTTCGATGATCTGTACGCCCTGTTCCTGTTCGACCGTGAGTTGCGTGAACTGTTGTTTTCCGCCATCACACGGGCGGAGGCCGCGCTCAAGGCAGTATGCGCGCATGAGTTCACCAGGCTGCACCCCGACGAGGTCAACCCGTATCTCAATCCCGACTATTATGATTCCAGGCGCCGTCCGAGCGCCGTGGCGTTGATCGACAAGGTCTTCAAGCGGATACTTGAGTTGGACGGCAACCCGCGTAACAGGGGCGACTATGGCGGCAAGGCGTATATCCGCCATTGCATGGAAGACCACAACGGCCAGGTCCCGTTGTGGGTGCTGGCCAACGATCTTTCTTTCGGCCAGACGGTATGGTTCTTCCAAGTCCAGTCCCCGGCCGTCCGATTGGCGGTCGCCGAAAGTTTCACCGGTTTGTATGCGGACACGCACGACGGGCCGCGGCGCATCACCATCAAGCGGTTGGACAGCATCTTCAACAGACTGGTGTTCTACCGCAACCTGTGCGCGCATGACGAGCGCTGCTATTGTGCCCTGTACGATGGGCGCGCTAACGAGAACGTGTACCAGGCCATCGGTGATCTTGGCTATTTGCTTGACAAGGACGATTACTTGGAATTGTTCGGTCGCTTCTCCGCATTGGTCGCACGGGCGACCTCCGCCATGCCATCGCGGAGACAAGCGATCCTGTCTGCTATGGGCGTGCGCGAACGGGAACTGGCCGACAGGGTGGAAATCATACTGCGCAGCTGACCGTTCCTGCCATTGGGACGGTGGCGTCGCAGGCGGCTTTGGACTATGAGCCAGCTGATCTGGGCTGTCTGCAATAGGCCTGTGGGATTCGGGATGGATTTGGGATGTCATTGGCGGCTGGGACGGTTGTATGGGCCGCGTATCGTTCTGTCTATTGTCCGCCATGGAGACGTGCTGCCGGGCGAATGCTTCTGGGCACCACCCAGGCGGAACATCATGAAACCACAGGGGGTATTGCACTTTTCCGTGCCGGTCGGCGAAGACGCTGAGCGCCGGCAGGGTGGTGGAACGTTCCCGGATTATTTTCGGGTGTCTGGAGGTGCCTCGTGGAAAACGAGGGTGATAGTCAGGTTTCCCAAAAAATGAAAACCTTGGAACAAAGCCAAAAACGACCACACGCGATTATCGTCAGAGGTGCGCATGATAGCTATAGTCATGATTTTCATGCTTATGCCCCTGTGAGGCCTGCTCGGTCGTGAGGACTATTCTCGGAGAGACGTGATGTCCGGGGTGGTTATTTCCAGTTAAACGTGTAGCTCTGGTCCGATTGTTCCTCGCCGTGGGTGGTGACGGTCGGGATGTTGCCGTGCCAGGTTACGGTGAAGTTGTCCGAGTCCAATGATTTGCCGTCGTTGTGCAGGTCCGTCTTGATTTCTGTGACGTTCTCGGCTCCGATGACGTTGGAATCGGTGTCCCAGGAGACTTTGATCGTGATGGTGCTTGGGCCGAAGAACATGGGCGAGCCTAGTTCGCCGATGGCCACTTCGCAGGTGCCGTCAGAGGATGTCGTGTTCACGATGCTGTGGGGCATGTCTATTTGCGTCCATATGAGGGTACAGCCGCCGGCCCAGACCAGTGCGAGTACAAGGACGATATGCTCGATAATGCGCGCCGCTTTATGCTGTTTTGGTAATGTTCCTGTCATCAATGCCCCTGCAATCGTGCCGCGCCTCTTTTGTCTTTGAAGTAGTTTATCGATGTTCTGGATGGTTCGAGGTTATACGGTGTTTTGAGATTACCATACCTGACATGGCAGTGGGATTGTTCCTTCTTGTCTAGGCGCCACTAAACAAGATATCGCCAAACGGCTCGGACCGAGCGAGACCACTGTGCGCCCCTGCATATCCGAGTTTTTCACGGCGCTCGGGTACACGAACCGTGGCGAGCTGACCATCACCGCCATTAAAGCCGGATACTGATTGGTTTCTGACTTGAATTTCGGTGCATGGTAAAGTGCCCTTGCCGTGAATCCCATCATCTCCCATCGAGTCGGGGAAATGCGGAGCAAAAACAGGTTATATCATAGATTGAGTTGTTGAACTCAACAAGTAAGCGCACCACGTAGCAGTGTTTTCGCATACAAGAATCGGATCCGAACACAATTATTCAGACCCGATTCTTGCATATAGGAGCATGAAAGCGTCGGTTTAGAGCTCGTGATGGTCGATGTGGTCGGACGCCACGTCGCCGATGGTCTGCACGATCTGTACGAGGATGACGCACAGAATCACGGCCACGGTCATCACGTCATACTGGTAACGCTGGTAGCCGTAGCGGATGGCGATATCGCCCAAACCGCCTGCGCCGACGGTGCCGGCCATGGCGGAGAAGCCGAACAGAGTGATGAACGTCAGTGCTGCGCCGCGCACCAGCGACGGCAGGCTTTCGAACAGCAGCACTTTGAACACGATCTGCAGATTGCTGGCACCGAAGCTTTGCGCGGCCTCCACCAGACTTCCGTCCACTTCGGCGAGCGACTGCTCCACCACGCGTGCCACGAACGGCGCCGCGGTGATGACCAGCGGCACGATGGCTCCCGGCACGCCGAGCGAAGTGCCGACAATCAGTCGGGTCAACGGGATGATGGCCACCAGAAGAATGATGAATGGTACGGAACGCACAATGTTCACGATCCAGCCGAGCACGGTGTTGAGTGTCGCATTCGGGCGGATGCCCTTCTTTGCTGAGGTGATGAGCAGTACGCCCACAGGTAGGCCGATCACATACGCGAGTAGCGTCGCTACCGCGGTCATGATGATCGTGTCACGTACTCCCTCGACCAGCAGTTCGCCATAATCGGCGATGAATTGCGAGATAATCTGTCCCATTTCACTTCACCTCTTCCTTGGTCGGCGAGTCCGTCTGCTCATCGGACGAAGCGGAATCATGCTTATGGCGATGGTTCTCCACTTTCGCATCGGTGATCAGTGTTTTCAGAATGTCGCTTTGCGGATTGGAGAACAATTCCTCCGTATCGCCCATCTCCACGATGCGTCCGCCATCAATCATGGCCACACGGTCGCAGATGTTGCGTGCCACGGACAACGAATGCGTGATGATGACCAGCGTCACGTTGAGCTCGCGGTTGATGCGGCGCAGCAGGTCAAGGATCTGCGCAGTCGTGGTGGAGTCGAGTGCGCTGGTGGCCTCGTCGCACAGCATGATGGACGGATTGTTGGCCAACGCGCGTGCGATGGCCACGCGCTGCTGTTGGCCGCCGGACAGCTGGCTCGGATAACGGTCGGCCAGATCGGCCAATCCAACCAGGTCAAGCAGATAGCGGGCACGCTCCTCGCGCTTGTTTTTCGGCGTATGGTTGAGCTCCAGTGGGAACGTGACGTTGCGCAGCACGGTGCGCTGCTGGAACAGGCTGAAATTCTGGAAGATCATGCCGATTCCGGCACGCACGTCCGCCAGCTCCTTGCCTTTCGCATCGGTGATGTCCTCACCATCGACGCGCACTTTGCCGGAAGTGGGACGTTCCAACAGATTGATGCAGCGCACCAACGTGGACTTGCCCGCGCCGGAGGAGCCGAGGATGCCGAAGACTTCACCCGAATCGATGGTCAGGTTGATGTCGTGCAGCACCTCATGCGCCTCGGCGCCACTGCCATAGCTTTTGTGCAGATGGTCGATCTGAATCGTCATAATGTCCTGTTCCTATTGATGTTCCATAATAAGAATGCCGCAGGGTAGTATACCTGCGGCATTGAATTCTTGCAGCCGAAGCGGGTCTTAGAAGACCGGCACCACAGCGCCCTTGTAGTTCTTGTTGATGTAGTCGCGCACCTCGTCGGACTTCAAAGCCTTCTTGAGCTCCTTGGTCTTGGCGGTGTTCTCGTTGCCTTCCTTCACCACGAGGATGTTCTGGTAGGTTTTCGCGGCCAGGCCGTCGGCCTTTTCGGTGACCAGTGTGTCCTTGGTCGGGTCGAAGCCGGCTTGAATGGCGTAGTTTCCGTTCAGTGCCGCGATGTCGACATCCTTGATGACGGTCGGAACCACGGCGGCCTCAAGCTCCTTGAACTTCAGATTCTTCGGATTGGAGGTGACGTCCTTCGGAGTGGCGTTGATGTCCTTCGGATTCTTCAGCTTGATCAGACCGGCATCCTGCAGCAGCAGAAGCGCACGGGCCTCGTTGGTGGCGTCGTTCGGCACGGCCACGGTGGCGCCATCCTGCAGATTCTGCAAATCCTTGGTCTTGCCAGGGTATAGGCCGAATGGCTCGAAGTGGATACCTTCCACGGACACCAGATGCGTGCCCTTCTCCTTGTTGAAGTTGTCGAGGTACGGCTTGTGCTGGAAGTAGTTGGCGTCCACTTCACCATCCTCGGTGGCGGTGTTCGGCTGAACGTAATCGGTGAACTCCTTGACTTCGAGCTTATAACCGTCTTTCTCGACGAGCGGCTTGACGGCCTTGTTTAGGATTTCCGCGTGCGGGGTCGGGGAGGCCGCCACGGTGATGGTCTTGTCATCCTCCTTGGAGGCGGCGCCGTTGGAGCCAGAGTCGCCGCAGCCGGCCAGACCGAAGGTCGCGAGCGTGGTGACGGCGAGCAGCGCGCCGAGAAGCTTCTTGTTACGCATGGTTGAGTTCCTCTCTCAATTCGTTATACGGGCCGCCCGTTTGCCACGCGGCGGACCCAACGATTGACCAATATAGAGGAACCATCGACGGCAACACGGCGTTCACTTATTGAAAATACTTATAAAGGGCATGAAAAACGCAGAAATTCGCGAAAACCGTCTTATAAAATCGCAAGAAAACTCTTAAAAACCTTTTCTACAGAATTTCAAAATGATGCAACGCATTCGAGATTCCGGCATCGTCGACACTGTCGGTGACGTAATCGGCTACGGTCTTCGGTTCGTCAGTGGCGTTGCCCATAGCCACGCCTATGCCGGCGAAACGTAGCATATCCACGTCGTTGCCGCCATCGCCGAACGCGATCGCATTGTCCCTCGACCAACCAAAATGCTCAAGCACGACCTGCATGCCGACCGCCTTGCCGCCATCTGCAGGAATCAGGTCGGTGAAGTCGGGATGCCACCGCACACCGCGCACGTTGCCGCACATGCCGGCGATTTCCGCTTCCGTTGCCTTATCCACATATGGGCTGATCTGGAATGTGCGATGGTTTCCTATACGTTGCCGCGGATTGCATATGTCGATTTTCGGCGCGGTTTTGCCAAGGCTGTTCCACGTACGTTCCAAAGCGGCGTTGATGCGATTGAAATACCCGTAGTTGCTTTCCGCGTAATTGGCGACGACATCGGTATGCGATTGCAGCCAGTCGGTGATGATCTCCACATCGTGCAGGTCGATTGGATGACGGTAATCGAGGCCGTCGCGTGTTGTGCAGAACTGGCCGTTAAGGCCAACAATGCCATCAAATTCGACGGGAATGGTGTCAAGCACCACACCCATATAGGAGGGTGCGCGCCCCGAGCAGATGAACACCTTCACATCTTTTTTCTGCAACGCATGCAATGCGTCGATGGTGGATCGCGGCACCACATGCGTGACGAAACTCGTCAAAGTGCCGTCGATATCGAAAAACGCAGCCTTGATGTCCGATGACATGCCGATCTCCCCGTGAATCCGTTCAAAACATCATCCAGCTTACGGGGAAACTCTGCGGAAAACGCCATTGTCGGCACGAAAAACGAACACGAAAATAGGAAAAACGTCCGGTTGCGCCTACAATCGTCAACCATGAGCGAACATATTGAGATCACGCCGGAGATCATCGAGATCCGTCATTATCTGCACGCACATCCCGAGCGCAGTTTCAAGGAATACGAGACAAGTGCCTATATCGAGAAACTGCTACGCGCGCACGACATCGAAGTGCTCAACAACCCGCTTGAAACCGGCGTGGTCGGCCTGATCCGCGGCGAGCAACCAGGCCCGCGCATCGCATTGCGCGCCGATATCGACGGTCTGCCCATCCAAGAGGATACTGGCCTGCCGTTCTCGTCCGTCAACGACGGTGTGATGCACGGTTGCGGCCACGACCTGCACATGTCTTACATGCTCGGAGCCGCATTCTGGCTCGCAAAACGCCGCAAGCGCATCAAAGGCTCCATCAAACTGCTGTTCCAGCCTGCCGAGGAGCTCGGTCTCGGCGCGAAAGCTATGGTCGATGCGGGGTTGCTCGCCGACGTATCCGCCGCCATCGGAGCCCACAACAATCCGAATTACGCGCCCGGACAGATCGCCGTAGGCCCCGACCCGATGATGGCCGGCTGCGTGAAATTCCACGTCACTCTGCATGCCGCCGGCTCACATGCCGGATATCCACACAAGGGCACTGGTCCTATCGAGGCGCTCGCCACAATGATTCTTGCCTTGCAGACCATCGTCAGCCGCAATGTCTCACCATTCCATCCGCTCGTGCTGTCCATCACCGAACTGCACGGCGGCCACGTGTGGAATGTCGTGCCGGACAAGGCCAGCTTCCAAGGAACCGTACGCTACTTCCATAAGTCCGACGGCGAACTGGTCGAGAAACGCTTCAAGCAGCAGGTCCAATCCATTGCCGCGGGCTACGGCATTACCACAGACATCGACTGGGATGACTTTCAGAATCCGCTCGTCTCCGACATGGAACTATCCAAAATCGTCGCTGACAACGTGCGCGACTACGCGCAGCTCGAGCCAATCCATCCTTCGATGGCGGGGGAGGATTTCTGCGATTTCATGCCCGTCACCATGCCGGTGTTCGCCTTCATCGGTTCCAATGGCGAGAAAGGCTGCCCCGATTGGCATAGCCCGCATTTCGTCGGTCTAGATGAATCACTGCAGGCCGGCGTGGAATTCTACGCCAACGCGGCGCTGACGGTGCTCAACGAACTTTCGTGACACGCGTGCGGTCCGCTTTCAATTCGCGATCGTAAGAAAATAAAACGTTCAACAAATCAACGGTAGGTTAGGCAGCTATGACAGACATTCGCTTCGCACTCGCTCAAATCGATACTTGTGTGGGAGATCTTGACTCCAACGCAGACAAGGTCATGCGTTATGCGCACCTTGCAGCCAACAACAATGCGCAAGTCGTGGTTTTTCCTGAAATGACGCTTACTGGCTATCCGATTGAAGACCTCGCCCTGCGGGCCACCTTCCGCAAAGCCGCGTGGAACAAAGCCAACTGGCTTGCTACTGAACTGGCTGCCGATGGGCTTGGCGACCTGTTTGTGGTGGTTGGTACGGTCGGCACGGATCGTGAAACGTCTAAGCCGCGTAATCGACTTGTTGTATTGCATGATGGCGTGGTTTGGGCCGGCTATGACAAGCACTTCCTGCCCAACTACGGTGTGTTTGACGAATTCCGCATTTTCAGCCCTGGAGATAAGTCCATGGTGCTTGATGTGGATGGCGCACGTATTGGTGTGGCTATTTGCGAGGATATCTGGCAGGATGGCGGTCCTGTGGCAGAACTTGCCGAGCAGCATATTGATTTGCTGCTTACCATGAACGGTTCTCCGTATGAGGAGGGTAAGACTGATACTCGACTCGATCTTGCGGTACGCCGTGCGGCTGAAGTGAACGCGCCGATGGTCTACCTCAATCAGGTGGGTGGTCAGGATGATCTGGTGTTTGATGGCGGCAGTTTTGTGGTTGACGCTGACGGTACACTGCTGGAACGTTCTCCGATGTTCATGGAGGATTTGAGCTTCTTTGATTTGGATACTGCCTCCGAACATCAGCAGGTTGGTGTTATAGCGGCCAAGCCTGATCCGGATGAGGAAGTGTATACCGCTTGTGTGCTCGGCTTGAAGGATTATATGGCCAAGAACCATTTCAAGGGCGTGTGCCTTGGCCTTTCCGGCGGCATCGACTCCGCATTGGTGGCGGCCATGGCCGCGGACGCCGTGGGAGGAGCTAACGTGTATGGCATTTCCATGCCGAGCATGTACTCGTCTGACGGTTCGAAAGATGATGCCGCCGATCTGGCGAAGAATATTGGAGCGCACTACGACATTCAGCCCATCGAACCGCTGTTCGTCTCCTTCCAGAAGCAGCTCGATCTTGAAGGTGTGGCCGCTGAGAACCTGCAGGCGCGTATTCGCGGTGTGATTGTCATGGCATATTCGAATTCCAAGGGGCTTCTGGCTGTCGCCACGGGCAACAAGTCGGAGCTTGCCTGCGGTTATTCCACGATTTACGGCGATGCGGTCGGCGGATACGCTCCGATCAAGGATCTGCTCAAGACCCGTGTGTGGGAGATCTCCCGCTGGCGCAACAAGGCTGCCGCCGAAGGCATGGGCATTGGCGGACTGCATATCGTGGGCAACGAGCAGGGGTCTGCGGGGACGCCGTTGCCGGACGGCGTGATGATTCCCGTCAATTCGATTGAAAAGGCTCCATCCGCCGAACTTCGCCCGGGGCAGAAAGACTCCGATTCGCTGCCGGAATATGAGCTGCTCGATCAGGTGTTGGCAATGTACATTGAACATGCGCATGGTCGTGAGGATCTTCTGGCAGACGGTTTCGATGAGACCACCGTCGACACGGTTATGCGACTGGTCGATCGTGCCGAATGGAAGCGCCGTCAATACCCGCTTGGGCCAAAGGTGACGGCATTGGCGTTCGGCCGTGACCGCCGCTTGCCGATTACCAACGCGTTCCGCGAATAGAACAGCGGCGGACTATTGTTTCGTTACGCGCTTCGTAAGGAGTGATATGGAAAAGCAATGGTATTTCAATACGGTTACCGAACAGCCTGAACTGGGCATGATCTCACCGGCGAGCCATCGTATGGGACCATACAAAACCAGGGAAGACGCGCTCGATGCATGGAAGATCGTGCAGGAACGCAACATCAAATGGGAAGAACAGGATCGCGAATGGAAACGCTGGTCTTCCGATGAAAAGTAGTTGATGCGATATAAGAAATCGCGGTGTCTGGATTACGGCACCGCGATTTTTTCTTATACTTCGCAAGTGTGACATATGTCACTTTTATTTCCTCTCAAACTCAGGTTCTTTACAGGTTCGTGCAGCTAGAATCGGTAACTAGCGACGACGTAACGATGCGTCGCCAAACCAACACCCAGAAGGAGTGGAAATGGCAGCAGTTGATGCGACGGCAGTCTCCCCGGAAGAGCTTCAGGCTAAGGCTTGGGAAGGCTTCGCTGAGGGCAACTGGCAGAAGGACATTGATGTCCGTGACTTTATTCAGAAGAACTACACGCCTTATGAGGGCGACGAGTCCTTCCTGGCTGACGCCACTGAGAAGACCAAGCACCTGTGGCAGTATCTCGATGACAACTATCTGGCCGTGGAGCGCAAGCAGCGCGTCTACGACGTCGACACCCACACACCGGCTGGCATCGACGCATTCGGCGCCGGCTACATCGACTCTCCGGAAGTCGACAATGTGGTTGTCGGTCTGCAGACCGATGTTCCTTGCAAGCGTGCCATGATGCCGAACGGCGGTTGGCGTATGGTCGAGCAGGCCATCAAGGAAGCCGGCAAGGAGCCGGATCCGGAAATCAAGAAGATCTTCACCAAGTACCGCAAGACCCACAATGACGGTGTCTTCGGCGTGTACACCAAGCAGATCAAGGTTGCCCGCCACAACAAGATCCTCACCGGCCTGCCGGATGCCTACGGCCGTGGCCGCATCATCGGCGATTACCGTCGTGTGGCACTGTATGGTGTGAACACCCTGATCAAGTTCAAGCAGCGTGACAAGGACTCCGTGCCGTACCGCAACGACTTCACCGAGCCGGAGATCGAGCACTGGATCCGCTTCCGCGAGGAGCATGACGAGCAGATCAAGGCCCTGAAGCAGCTGATCAACCTCGGCAACGAATATGGTCTTGACCTGTCCCGTCCGGCACAGACCGCTCAGGAAGCAGTGCAGTGGACCTACATGGGCTACCTCGCTTCCGTCAAGAGCCAGGATGGCGCCGCAATGTCGTTCGGCCGCGTCTCCACCTTCTTCGACGTGTACTTCGAGCGTGACCTGAAGTCCGGTAAGATCACCGAGACCGACGCACAGGAAATCATCGACAACCTGGTCATGAAGTTGCGTATCGTGCGCTTCCTGCGTACCAAGGATTACGACGCGATCTTCTCCGGCGATCCGTACTGGGCGACTTGGTCCGACGCAGGCTTCGGCGATGATGGCCGTACGCTGGTCACCAAGACCTCCTTCCGTCTGCTCGACACCCTGACCCTCGAGCACCTTGGACCTGGCCCGGAGCCGAACATCACCATCTTCTGGGATCCGAAGCTGCCGGAAGCCTACAAGCGCTTCTGCGCCAAGATCTCCATCGACACCTCGGCAATCCAGTACGAGTCCGACAAGGAAATCCGCTCCCACTGGGGCGATGACGCCGCCATCGCATGCTGCGTCTCCCCGATGCGCGTGGGCAAGCAGATGCAGTTCTTCGCAGCTCGTGTGAACTCCGCCAAGGCTCTGCTGTACGCCATCAACGGCGGCCGCGACGAAATGACCGGCATGCAGGTCATCGACAAGGGCGTTATCGAGCCGATTCAGCCGGAAGCCGACGGCTCCTTGGATTACGAGAAGGTCAAGGCCAACTACGAGAAGGCTCTCGAATGGCTGTCCGAGACCTACGTGATGGCTCTGAACATCATCCATTACATGCACGATAAGTATGCATACGAGTCCATCGAGATGGCTCTGCACGACAAGGAAGTGTACCGTACCCTCGGTTGCGGTATGTCCGGCCTGTCCATCGCAGCCGACTCCCTGTCCGCATGCAAGTACGCCAAGGTCTACCCGATCTACAACAAGGACGCCAAGACCACTCCGGGCCATGAGGACGAGTACGTCGAAGGCGCCGATGACGATCTGATCGTCGGCTACCGCACCGAGGGTGAGTTCCCGCTGTACGGCAACGATGATGATCGCGCCGACGAGATCGCCAAGTGGGTTGTCTCCACCGTCATGGGCCAGGTCAAGCGCCTGCCGGTGTACCGCGGAGCGGTCCCGACCCAGTCCATCCTGACCATCACCTCCAACGTGGAATACGGCAAGGCCACCGGCGCCTTCCCGTCCGGCCACAAGAAGGGCACCCCGTATGCTCCGGGCGCAAACCCGGAGAACGGCATGGACTCCCATGGCATGCTGCCTTCCATGTTCTCCGTCGGCAAGATCGACTACAACGACGCTCTTGACGGCATCTCGCTGACCAACACCATCACCCCTGATGGCTTGGGCCGCGACGAGGATGAGCGCATCGGCAACCTCGTGGGCATTCTGGACGCCGGCAACGGCCACGGTCTGTACCACGCCAACATCAACGTGCTGCGCAAGGAACAGCTCGAGGATGCCGTCGAGCATCCGGAAAAGTACCCGCACCTGACCGTGCGCGTCTCCGGCTACGCGGTGAACTTCGTCAAGCTCACCAAGGAGCAGCAGCTCGACGTGATCTCCCGTACGTTCCACCAGGGCGCCGTCGTCGACTGAGACTGAACGGTACCGTGTGAAGCGGTAGAGTGCAAGGGGCGGAGCGTGAAAGCTTCGCCCCTTGGTTTTCCCTGTACAATGTGGGGAAACCATTGGAGAGATACAACGAAAGGACACCGATGTCTGAGAACGTACATTTTCGCTCCACAACAAGGCATATGCTCAGAGAATCGCAAAACTACGTCAACCAAACGCTTATGGGAGGGTTGTCAGGCTTCGAATCGCCGATCGGACTGGACCGGCGTGACCGCATCAACGCGCTGAAAAGCGGTGATATCGGCTTCGTGCATTCCTGGGACATCAACACGTCCGTCGACGGTCCGGGAACACGCATGACCGTCTTCATGAGCGGTTGCCCATTGCGTTGCCAGTATTGCCAGAATCCGGATACGTGGAAAATGCGTGACGGCAAGCCCGTCTATTACGAGGCCATGGTCAAAAAGATCGAACGCTATGTGGATCTTTTCAAGGCGACGCATGGCGGTATCACCTTCTCGGGCGGCGAATCCATGATGCAACCAGCATTCGTCTCCCGCGTGTTCCGTGCGGCCAAGGAGATGGGGGTGCATACCTGCCTCGATACTTCCGGATTCCTTGGCGCAAGCTATACCGACGACATGCTGAACGATATCGACCTGTGTCTGCTTGATGTCAAGTCTGGCGATGAGGAAACCTACAAGAAGGTGACTGGCGGCATTCTGCAACCGACCATCGATTTCGGACAGCGTCTGGCCAAGGCCGGCAAGAAGATCTGGGTGCGTTTCGTGCTTGTGCCCGGACTCACCTCATCCGAGGAAAACGTTGAGAATGTGGCGAAGATCTGCGAGTCGTTCGGCGACGCAGTGGAACATATCGATGTGCTTGGATTCCACCAGCTTGGCCGTCCAAAATGGCACATGCTCAACATTCCCTACCCGTTGGAAGACCAGAAGGGGCCGTCCGAGGCAATGAAACAGCGTGTGGTGGAACAATTCCAATCGCACGGTTTCACCGTCTACTAAACGGGAAGCCACGCATATTCCAGCCAACGATTCCGGCAAATCAATCGTTTGAAAGTGCCTCAGCGATTGGAAAAAGGAATATTCGTGCAATTGTTGAACCAGCATTCGCCACGCGGAAAAATCTTCACATTCGACGCGTGGCGAAATGCTGTGAAATACCGCAAAACCGGCGACTCTGCCGTAGCCTTGAATCATGGTGGACATCTATGCTTTTCCTCAAGGTACGCCCAACGAAGCGCGTGCCACAGGTAGGGGATCGTGCGCCTACACCGACCCTCCTGAACAAATGTTGACCCGACCCTCCGGCGTGCCAGACAAGGTATGGGACGCCGTGCTTTCCGTAGAACGCATGCCACGATTACCAAGCGTGTCATATCGTGAGATTCCAGTGCCGTGCGCCATGGCGAGTTTCGGCATTGGAGTTGAGATGCAATGCGACGAGGCGCGTTCCACAGGCTGGATCATGGTGTTGTATTCGCACAAATACCGAAATGACTGGCATTCTCATTGGCGTTGCGTCGCTTTCGCCGCGTTGCCGTTGTCTGGAGGCGAAGGCGATTGTCTGATACCGTCCATGTATTGGGATGCGATGATGGACCGTGTCGGTTCGTACGATGTCGAACATGTTTCGGGAACCGTCACAGTCACGAAAAGCACGACGTTTGGCACTCAGTCCGACGCTCCCGAAACCGGATGTGAGATTCGTGTGTCTTGGACGCCACTAGACTATGCCGATGGAGGCCTTGACGCGGGCGCCCAAGTGGGCGCGTGGGCTAGGTTCCTCCGGTCCATGACGCAATCCGAGGAGGATTATCCCGTTGACTGACGAGCCAAGGTTGCAGGCCGAGCCGCGTGAGGGCGTGCCCGATGTGATCGACACCCTACCGGCATTCCGCGAGTACTGCAGCGCATTGGCGTCTTCGCATGGGTCTTTGGCTGCGGATGCGGAACGTGCGTCTGGCTTCCGATACGGTCATGACGATTGGTTGGTGCAATTCAAAAGAGACGGTGCCGGCATAGGATTGCTTGATCCGCAGGCATTGGCTGCGGAAGGTGCCGATTGGAACGATTTCAATCGTGCGGTGGGCGATGCGGTATGGATTCTGCATGATTCTTTGCAGGATCTACCGGGATTCAATGATCTTGGATTGAAGCCGCAGCGGTTGTTCGACACCGAGATCGCCGCGAGACTGCTCGGCATGAAACGGTTCGGTTTGGCCGCCGTTACGGAGCATTACTTGGGATTGACACTTGCCAAAGAGCATTCCGCGGCCGACTGGTCGTACAGGCCGCTGCCCCGAGACTGGCGTAATTATGCGGCGCTGGACGTTGAATTGCTGATCGAGCTTGAAACGACCATGCGCGCCGAACTGCAAAAGCAAGGCAAGATCGAATGGGCTGAGGAGGAATTCGATTACGCGCTGCGCGAAGGGACTGCGCCACGCAAGGAGCATCCCATCCCATGGCTGCGTATTTCACATATCACCGAAATCATGAAGGACCGCCAGGCCCTGGCCGTGGCGAAAGCATTATGGACCAAACGAGATGAACTGGCACGCGAATACGATATTTCGCCGACACTGCTGCTCGCCGACAGCACCATCATCGAAGTGGCGGAACGCAAGCCGCATAACGCCGCGCAATTCAGGGCGGTCCGTTCCATCAACGAGCGTGTACGCATCCAAGCCGGTGCCGAACAGGAGAAAATGTTCGAACGTTACGCGCCGATCCAACGTAAAATCAAGCCAAGCATGTGGAAGAGAATAATCCAACAGGCGCTTGATCTGCCGGAAAGCGAATGGCCGGTCATCGAAAGCGGCAATCCCCAAAACCAGGAGGCGCAGAGCATATCCGCTCCACGAGCGACGCGAGTCTGGAGGGAACGTTATCCGGAACGTCTCGCAACGCTTGACAAGGCACGCAAGATGGTGGCGCAGATAGCGGAAGACACGCGTACCCCCGCGGACGTCATCATCAAACCGCAGTATCTGCGCAACCTGTGTTGGACCGACGAACCGCAAAAACGTGACGTTGCGCAATTCCTCACCGAGCAGGGCGCGAGGGCGTGGCAGGTCGCGCTGGTTGCAGAGTCCGTGAGTCGCGCTATCATGTAGAGGTTGCCTAACGGCAGAAATGTGAAGAACCGTATTTTTCAGGAGCGCAAGCGTGAAAATCAGCGTCAGGAATCTTGAGCCGACCAAGGTGAAGCTCACCGTCACCGTTGATCCGGAAGAGTTCAACCCGTATCTCGACAATGCTCGCAAGGAAATCGCCAAGCAGGTCAACGTGCCTGGCTTCCGCAAGGGCCACGTGCCCGGCAAGATCATCGACCAGCGCATCGGCTTCGGTGCCGTTGCTGGCGAAGCCGTGAACAACGGTGTGCCGGAGCTGTACTCCAAGGCTCTCGAAGAAAAGGGCATCCGTCCGATGGCCCAGCCGGAAATCGACGTTCAGGAAGTTCCGGAATCCGCCAAGGACGAGACCAAGCTGAAGTTTGTGGCCACCGTTGAGCGTCGCCCGGACATCGAACTGCCGGAAATCGACGGCATGGAGATCGAGGTCGCCAAGGCCGAAATCACCGACGAAGACATCAGCAACCGTCTGGAAGCCCTGCGCCAGCGTTTCGGCACCCTCGTGGGTGTGGATCGCCCGGCCGCCAAGGGTGACTATGCCAACATCGACCTGACCGCCGAAATCGACGGCGAAGTGGTCGACTCCCAGGAAGGCGTGAGCTACGAGCTCGGCTCCGAAACCATGCTTGACGGTCTGGATGAGGCTCTCGAAGGCCTGTCCGCCGGCGAAGAGACCACCTTCGAAGGTACCTTGGAAGCAGGCGAGCACGAAGGCGAGAAGGCTCAGGTCAAGGTCAAGGTCAACTCCGTCAAGGCTGAAGAGCTGCCGGAACTCGACGACGACTTCGCTTCTGAAGCCTCTGAGTTCGACACCCTCGACGAGCTGAAGGAAGACCTCAAGAAGGCCGCTTCCCAGGATGCCGAAGGTCGTCAGGCCACCGCAGCTCGTGACGCTTTCATCGCCAAGCTCGAAGAGGGCCTGGAGATTCCGGTGCCGAAGGGCGTCAAGGCTGAAATGGTTGAGCAGCAGCTCAAGGGCGTGACCGCTGATCCGGCCAATGCCACCAAGGAGCAGAAGGCCGAAGCTGAAGAAACCGTCGAAAAGGAACTGCGCGACCAGATGGTGCTCGACGTGCTCGCCGAGAAGCTGGACGTCAAGGTCTCCCAGTCCGACGTGTTCAACTTCCTCGCTTCCATCGCCCAGCAGTACGGCATGGATCCGAACGCCTTCATCCAGGCCATCATGCGCAACGGCCAGCTCGGCTCCGCAGTGCAGGAAGTCGGCCGTTCCAAGGGCCTGCTCGCCGGCATGCGCGCCGTGACCTTCAAGTCCGAGGGCGAAACCCTGGACCTGAGCGCCTTCCTCGGTGAAGCCGCTGAAGATGAAGAAGCCGAGAGCGTCGAAGCTGCTTCTGCAGCTGCCGCTGTGGCTGACGAGCTTGCTTCCGAAGAGTGAGCTTCGATCGATAGCTTCTGACTCGTAAGAGTCCCAAATAAGTTGAGGGGTTGGTTCCAAGAGCCAACCCCTCAACTTATTCCCGATATGCTTACAGCTTGAGAAACTTGAAATCTACAGCAGGAATTTAATCTCAGCAAAAAACTCGCGAACCATGTTGTTGACAAGCATGTTCGGGGGAGAGCCGGCCGCAATGCCTTGGGCGTTGTCCAAACCATATTTGTCGGCAATCTGCAGTGCGCGGAACATGTGGAAATTGTTGGTGATCACCCCTACGGAAGCATCATCGTCACTGATCAGCTTCTTGCTGTTGACGATGTTTTCCTCAGTGGTCTTCGAATCCGGCTCTTCAAGAATGCGCTGCTCGTCAATGCCATGCTCTTTAAGATAGTCAGCCATGCCTTGGGCTTCGGGGAACGGTTCATTCGGTCCTTTTCCACCGGAGACTATGCAGATGGTATTCGGATTCTCATCCAAATATTCGATGGCCTTGTCGAGACGGTAGCGAAGTACAAGGCTCGGGCCGGACTTACGCACCTGAGCGCCGAGCACCACCACATAATCGAGATCCGGTTTGCCTTGCGCATGCATTTTACTGACGATGCAACTTTCCACCGTGCCGAACGCGACCAGACCAATACACGCAACCGCAATCAATATGCCTCTGACCAGTCTTGGCAATATCGTCCACCACCGGAAGAGCAGACCGAATCCGAGTATCGCGAACAAAACTGCGAACGCTAGCCAAACAATCCAGAAACTCGTGCCGGAATGCGTATTGCGCACGGCGAAAGCGTAACATGCGCATGCCACGGCAAGTACTAAGCATAGAGTGCCTGTAATTCGTCTAATCAACATTGCCATGATGAACCTCTCATTCATTGCGCGTCGCACGCAATCCTGTCTCATCCTAAGCGTGTGACCCCAGACCCCCAAGCGTCACACGCCAATGCCAACAAATCCTACGCATTCCTGCTATCGCAATACTATGTGCATTATGTCATCCGTGAGCGGAGTTTTGGCATGGCTGCGGCTAGGATGGGGGAGCATGACTTCAGAAATGATTATGCTCCGACCGATGCGTCGCACGGATTTTCCTGCGCTTGAAGAGCTTGTCCGTCAGGCTTGGTATGTGGATGATGAGTCGGATGATAATGGGAACGTTCCGAACGATGAGCGCGGGTTACGTAAGTATAAGCTGCGCAAGGCGATTCACTTGCGTAATATGCATCGACTCGCGGCCATCGACATGCATGATTTTCTTTCCCGCACCACCGAGGCTACGGTCGCTGAACGTGATGGTCGGGTGCTTGGCGTGGTATTGGGCTCGTTGAGATCCCGTGTTACCACAGCGCAGAGGATACGTCATGCTATTACGCGAAATTGCTTGGCGTTGCCCTTGTTGGCAAGTAAGGATGGCCGTCGAGGACTTGCCGATCAGATTGCGATTTTGCAGGTCGATGAAGTGTTGAAACGAGATGCCGGCAAAAGCTATCAGGCTGAGATAACGTTGTTTGTGGTTTCCCCGGAAGCGCGGGGCATGGGCGTCGGACGTAAGCTGTTCAACCACATGCTTGGCGTGTTTCGTAATGCCGGAATGAACGAGTATTTCCTCTTCACTGACACTACCTGCGATTACGGTTTTTATGATTACCGTGGTTTGACGCGCAAAGCGGAACGTACTGTACGCAGGGACTCCTTCACGCAGGGTGGCTTGGAAGATGGTGCACTTTCCTTCTTCCTATATGAGGGGCGCTGCTGAACGTTTCTGCCTTGTATGGAAAGTGACATTTTCGGACAAGCTTCAGTATATGGACAGCTTTCACTTATTTGGGTTGTCGATCTATCGGCAATTTTGGACGGCAACAAGTGAAGAGAGTATACCCAGTCCTTTCTAGGGCTGATTTCTAGGTTCTGATGGCCGTTTCGCAATGTGATGGGTTACAGACAATGATGTCTGTAACCCATCATGAAAAACGAGCCGTTACATGTCAAAAATGGTAGATCCATATATGGCTTGAAATGTCATCTAAGGGATGACATAAGAGAGTGAATAAGACACGAAATTGAGAAAAGTGTCAAACTGGGTTTCGTCAGTGGAAGAAATGTTTCTGGACTTCTATCTGTTTCGTTGTGATGAGAGTCTGGAAGTTCAAAGGAGTGGAAATGAAGGATTTGCTCAGTTTACAGGCTTTGATTGCGCAACCTGCAAGTATGACCTCTAAAAGGCCACCATGTGTTGACACGCATGGAAATTGTTCGACGGATCCTAATTGTGATCCGAATACGCATCATTGGCATAGTTCGTGGAGTTGGTTCTGCTGAAGTAGAAGAGCAACAGTTTTAAACTGCAGTGGCTATCTGTTTTGAAGTTAACAGATAGCCATTTTGATAGATGGATGCTGTAATGAAAAGATTGAATGAAAGAGAAAAGCAAACAATTCTCGGATTGTTTACTGTATTTATAATTATTATACTTCTCGCCAGTGCATTTATTGGGCTTTTCATGTCTAGAAACAGTGCAAGTGACGCTAAAGATATAAAAAAAGCGTATGAGTCATTATCAGAAGTGAAAAGAAAACCTACAAACGCAACAAATGATGGCGGGCTACTGGTGCAAGTTGGGTCAAAAAAAGATATTCCGACTGTAGAATTTTATTTAGATCCCCTATGTCCGGCTTGTGCACAAATTGATAGAATATTAAATGATGATATAGGAAAAATGTATACGAGTGGTCAGATTAAGCTTGAAATTCATCCTGTGATTTTTTTAGACAAGTGTTCATCTGACCATTATTCGGCCAGAGTATCGGGATCCATAGCCTACATTTCAGAAAAAGATCCAAAGCATGTCGTTGCATTCATTTCAGAAATATTTGATGAAAAGTTCCAGCCTTCAGAAGTAGATTATGTAGAAATGTCTGATGAAAAGATAATCGAACAAGCGATTAAAGCGGGAATATCTAGAGAAATTGCAAAGGAAAGTTTAAATGGACAGTACGATGAATGGATTGAAAAAAGTAATGATTACACAATACTACGAAGCGACCTAATAGCTCCAGGGAGGGAGGGGTTTGCGACGCCATTGATTAGGGTAAATAAGAGAATTTGGTCAATGAAGGATATGGCGCTTGATGACTTATCAGATGCTTTTGTTGAAAGCTTAGGATTAAAACCTGAAGAAGTTGGTGATGAGGATGTTAAACCTAGAATAGGCAGTAAAGGAAAGTTGCTTAAAACTAATACAAAATATTTGGCGGAAAAATCTGATGCTTAAATTTATGCGAATTAGCAAGAGAATGATTCTTGGCGTGGTTTGCAGTATCGCTGGATCGACGTTATCATTCTTTGTTCCTCTTTTGATAAAAGATTTTATAGATAATAAAAAATTTTATCTTAGTTTACTGTATGTATTCCCTTTTCTTTTTGCGGCGCAATTCATCTTGTGTGCAATTGGTGGATTGCTAATTTCAACTGAGGCCGATCTTTATGTGGCGGAATTGCGTATTCAGGCTATGGATATAATTTTTGAGAAAGATATGCTCTTTTTTGACAATGAAAATAGCGGTGAAATCGCCAGTGGAATAGTATATGATATCTCTCTGGTCAGGAATTTTGTGGCGGCTAGTATTCCTCAGTTTGTTTCGAGTGTTATCAATATACTGTTTTCCGTCGTTACTCTTACTGTAATTAACTACAGACTATCTATTTTGGTTCTAATTATCTTTCCTGCAGTGATGATACTGGCTGTTCCCTTAGGTATATTTAATAACAGAAATGCGATGATGCTGCAAGAGAGAATAGGTAAATTAAATACGTTTACTTCAGAAATAGTGCGAAGTATGCGCACTGTTAAGTTATGTAATGCAGAGAGATGTATGCTTCTAAAATTCAAGAAACGAGTAAATGAAATAAAAGAAGTTAATCTCTTGAATGACAAAGTATATTCTTTTGTTACGCCCGTTCAAAATCTGATTTCGATTTTTTGTACTGGGGTCATTGTTTGCTATGGTGTTCATCTGATGGACGTACATCTCTTGACATACGGTTCGTTTGTTGCATATGTAATGTTATTCTTTCAGCTGGTTACTCCAGTAGGTGGTTTATTTACCTTTTATTTGAGTTGTCAAACAATCAAAGGTTCCTTAAAAAGAATCAACCGTGTCATCGGATCTCAAGAGAAGTAGATATGGAAAACTTTGCGTATAATAATGTTGATTATTTGGAACTGAAAAGCGTTTCATTTGGTTACAATGATAATGAAGTTCTTCATGATGTTAGTATGAGGTTGGAAAAGGGTGGTCGATATGCAATTATTGGACCATCTGGATCCGGGAAAACGATTATTATTAATATAATAACAGGTCTATATAGTGCGAATTCTGGAGCCATTGCTATCAATGAGAGCTTGCTTGATGGGCAGCATCTAGAAGAGTGGAGAAGGTGGTTTACTGTCGTCTCTCAAGATAATCTCCTTTTCTCTACAACAATTAAAGAAAATTTATTTTTTGGTCTTGATTTTGTGCCATCAGAAAAAGACATTAATAAATGTTTGAAAAATGCTTGCTTAGATGAAATTATTTCCGTTGGTGATTTGGAAAAGAGTGTTGGTGAGCAGGGGATGTCTTTGTCTGGTGGACAGCGACAGAGATTGCAGATTGCGAGAGCTTGTTTAAGGAAAGCTCCGATACTTATTTTGGATGAGGCAACGTCGAATCTTGATGTGAAGACAGAAAGACGTGTGCTTGATAACCTATTAAGATCGCATGAGTATGATATTTCAATTGTCATTTCACATCGCTTGTCTACGATAATAGACTCAGACGTTATTTTCTTTATTTGAGCTTATCAAATGTGCTGATTAATGATTCTTTAGAAATTAAACTGATTGATTTTGAGGCGGCGAAAAAACTTTCCCAAGATTTTCAAGTAGATATCGCTACTCCAGGATTTACCAACGATGCTGTATGCAACTATGAACAACAAGATTGGTATGCCTTCGCGGTTATAGTGCACCGCCTTTTTGTTCCCATATGTCCCCTTTATTATCTGGCTCCTTCGTTGTTGTTCTGTCAGGATTATATGGTGCAAAAGCACTTTGGGAATGAGGCAGTTTCTTTTCTTCGGTCTGTCAGATCGCGAATGCTTGGCTTGACTCCGTTATTGTCTCATGGACCATTTATCGACAAAGCGTTACAGGCTTGTGACAAGCTTTTAGATCCTGAGAATATTGAAACCTTTATGAGACTTCTTTATAAAGGGATTGTCTCTGGTCTTGACTTGCGAGGTGAATATCCTGTCAAAGGTGATATTTCAATGTATGGCGATGAGATGTCTAAATATAGCATTGGGTCTGGTTTTGCCGGTGTGAGCTTGGCTTTGCTGAAATCTTCATGTTTGGAAAACTCGGAATGGTTTTATGCTATTGCGCGGGAGAAATATATATCGGTATTACGTAAATTGAAAGACGGTATGTCGTTCCGCGCGGGATTGTTTAACGGTACGGTAGGTGTGGCCATGGCTGCATATGAGGTGTTTTCTCGCGAGGAATGTCATGAAATGCTTTCTTATATCGGAATCTCTCACATTGATTATTTGGCAGGCATTGACGACTATTCCTTGTACTCTGGTTTGTCTGGCATTGGCATGGCTCTTCTGTCATTGGGAGCATCTAGGAACTCGCATGAAGAAAAAATGTTGTCGTATATTCTTTCCAAGGTGTATGAGAGATGCGATTGTGGTTTAACTTCGCAAGACATGCTGAGTTCGAAAGCGGACTTTACCTTAATGAAGGGCTGGTTGGGTGCAGGTCTGTTCCTGTGGAAGGCTTCTCTTTGCAGGAAAGACGATGCTTTGCGCTCCCGTGCGGAAAGCATTTTTCGTCTTACGCTAACGCATCTTGCCAATGCGGATATAACAAGGAGCGTCCGATGTATTACGTGGATCATTTGAAGAATAAACCCAGAACAATGCCTTATCTGGATTGTGGAACTTCTGGTGTGGCCCTAGCTTTTATTGAAGTCTATAAAGATGGTAATGAGTCAATGGAATTCCTTAATGAGGAGTTTCTTAGAAGGCTTTCCCAAGGTTCAGATATGGTTTGCACGTTTAATGGTGGCTTATTCGGGGGTTATGTGGGACTGTTGCCTGCTGCAATAGCGTTGCGCGACTTAGGTATTGATGATGAGCTGTGGGAGCGGATTATTGATGGATTGAATCTTTACCTGATGAAGAACAATGGAAACATTGTTTTCCCGGGACTTTATGGATACAAGTGTTCCATGGATTTGGGGACGGGATCGGCCGGTGTGCTTTTAGCGTTAAGTGATTCTGGGCGATCAGGGGAATGGGGATCTTGGATGCCGGTTCTGGAAAATGAGGATTTTTCGCTTTTCCGTGTTTGAAAATAGCTATTGCTGCTGGCTGGGTGATGGCCTGTACGTGATGCAATGCGTGGCTATATTTGTATGCTTAGGGGTGAAGGTGAGTGACGATGTATTTGGGAAAACGAATAAGAATCGCTATCGTGGACAATGACAGATTGACGCTTGGTGTTATGAAGATGATGATTGAGCGTATTCTTCCGCAGGCTAACGTGTGTTGGGCTGTATCGGATGGTCTGACCGCGGTGAGTAAAAGTCTTGACTCGCGAACGCGTCCTGACGTATTGCTTGTGGACATGTCCCTGGAAGGGATGAGTGGTTGTGATGTTTGCAAGACCATTCGTGAAGAGACGGCTCAGGTTGCTTTAGTAGGTATGACTGCTTTCTCTCTGGACCGTTATTGTGCACCTGCTCTGGAAAATGGAGCGAGCTGTCTTGTGGATAAAGCAAATGTGAAAGCTCTTTGTAGGGCCTTGTGCGCAATAGTGAATGGACGGCGAGCAGACGTCAGATATGTATCCTCTGAAAGTGCGCAGGAGTCGCATGAAAGGTTAATGGCTGCTAAAGGTGGAAACATTAGCTATGAAACGTTTGCGAAGCGAGAACGAGAGGTTATGGGATTGTGCTCCCTAGGCTTTACCTCAAAAGAGATCGGCGTCAAGCTTGGCATAGGGGAGCCTACGGTGAAAACATATATTCGAAGGGTCATGAAGAAATTAGGGGCTAAAAATAGGACTCAAGCGGTAATTCAATGGATGGAAGTAAATAGCCGTGAGTATTAAAGGGATAAAGCCGTTTACCTCATGGTGCGTCGAACATGCCCAGTATCTGCTTATAGCGGTTTGTGTCGCCATGACTATTACGGAGACGCTGTTTTTCCCTCCTGCAGGTGTGGTGACATTTTTCCTTGTTGCTGCGCATGTGCTAGCTATTATTCTGATTTCACGACAGCCAATCGTATGCTGTAACATCATTTTTTTGACTTTTGCAATATGCTGTCTCATTCCGGATGATGGCGGCCCCAGCTTTTTATGGGGAACTTGGCTGGCTTTAGGGTATGTAGGACTGCGAATTGAGTCATTATGGGGAATGTTCTACCCTTCTGCTGTAGCATTGGTTCGAATATGGCGCTTTGATGCTGACGGTGTGGCTGTCAATGAATATTTCATGTTGATTCTTGTCATGTTCTTCGCATACTTCATCGGAGAAATGCTTGCGTGGAAAGAACTTGCCGCACAGTTCAAACAAAACAAACTAAGGTATGAAGAATTAAGTCAGCATGTCGAGTACCTGCGAAAAGAGAATGCGGTCGCCAGTAGAATACACGATTCTGTGGCCGGTAACCTGGCATACATGGCAATTTTGCTGGATAGTGTGATTTTGGATGCTGAGAAAACCAAGACCTTTGATGAGAAAGAGATAAGGGGAGTTAGGGCTCTTGTTGTAGAAACTCTGGATGCGGTACGAGATGTTGTCGATTTGATGAATGATGGAAAAACAAAATCAGCGCAAACGGATAACATGAGCCTCTCTGGACTGTGGGTCGTCGGCGAGCAAGGCGACTCTTTCCTAAGGGAGCTTGGGTTTCATGGAAAGACAAGAATAATGATCAAAGATTCAACGGATCTTGATGATGCTTTTTCTCGTGAGGTTCTTTCTTTGATTCATGAGTTATATACAAACATTGCTGTACATGGAAGTCCAGGAGGCGAATACCGTCTTATTGTTTTTTGGGATGACGATAATTTGATTCATGTGGATCAAGTGAATGATGTTTCTTCAAAAAACCTATTCCTTGACAAGCCGAGGTCTGGAAACGGTTTGTTGCTGCACATAAAATGGATCGAATCCATAGGGGGATTCGTTAAATCATCTTCTGAAAAAGGGGCATGGCAGTTTCATGCGCGTTTTCCTGTCGTCATGTCAGAAGACTCGACAGAGCCAGTGTAGACTTGGAGGGCACTTGGGATATATCTTGGCGGAATACGTATTGAGAGCGTTTGCTGATGTAAAAGGACCAGGGCTGGTCATGGAGCTAGGTGCTTCCATTATGATGATGGACAACAGTATAGCGATTAGTTTCATTTTTCCTCCTCTTCGCAGCGCCAGTTTGTCATAGATGGAATATCCTTGTAATTATTTGTCGTAGGGAGTCATCTTTAGATGACTTTGGCGACTCTTCCGTTTTTTGATGAGTGGTGCTGTATGTATACCGCGATGTAGTAGTGGCTGAGTACACCTTGCGGTTGTGAGGCGTTCTTATCCAATAGGGAATCAAACCGGTTGCATGGTTTAGTTTGTGCGCAAGAGACCTGCAATGTTGGCATATGTTTTACTACGTGTCGACGAGAGCTCATGGTGCTGCACGCCTAGCGCGGCGATAGCATCATCCACGCGTTCTGGCTGCAAACAGCCCACGAGATAGGTACGGTCACGCCCTTGGCCCAGTGCCATGCAAGCGCAACCTGAGTCATGGGCACTCCGTGGTGTTCGGCTACTTCAAGCACACGTTCGACGATGGGCATGCCTTGGTCTTGCGCCTGATCATACTTGTTGCGCATGATGCCGTCAGTGGTGCTGCGGGTGGAATTCGAATCTCATGCCGTGCGTTCATGGTTCCGGCAGGAGATCCTGGCGCGATGAGCAACGAATGGTTTGAACCGGTCGATGCGCAAGCGTACGAGTCCCTTGCCTGAACAGACGGGCGCATGCATGTGATTCAGCCGGGGTCAAGTCAGACTCGGCTGAATCTATTCGCCACTCACATGCGAAAGGCTTATCTCATGTCTGTCCTAAGGCGGGACGGGTGGGAATCGAGAATAACCGCAAACTTATCGTCAATTGCCTGCCGTTGACGCCATCCGAGCAAGCGCAGTTTATGCGTGCAGCCAAAGGCGTGCCGCAAGAATTCGTAGGCGATCCGGCACAGCGTGGCAACATGGCATGGACGGCCATCATCCCCGAAGAGCTCAAAGCTCAAGTCACCGCCATCATCGGCAATGTTGATCCGGGAACATGCCGACAGTGTCCCAAACTCGAATGGTTGCAAACCTGGAGCGCCGGCGTCGACAAATACCAGCGACCCGGCATTCTACAGTCCGGATCCATGCTCAGGGTGGAATTCACTTTGATTGGTCGGCGCACCGGGATGCAAGCCAGGCGAGGATCTGCTGTTCGCTGATGGGCTTGAAATCCCATGCGTCGAGCCCCACGTTCACACTTCGCGGATCGGTGCCGTCGGGGACGTCCTGATGCGTGTGGCCGTAGAGCAGCCAGCCTTCGGTGGTAGGTGCCATATCGGCGAACTCGTTCCAGTTGCTCGGCCAATCGCCGTGTTCTTCGGCCAATGCCGAGAGTCTGGGGAAGTGGCTCATGGCGATGCTTTGCTGCGTGGTCGCCATCGTTATTTTGCCGGATTCGTTGAGAATGGGAAGTTCCATGTCGATTTCGCGGTAGTCGTCGATGGTCTCGAACACGTCTTCGTATAGCATGTCATTGAATCGGAGACGGAAGTTGCGGTCGTGGTTGCCGATGATCAGATGCAGATGTTGGCAGTTGATTCGGCGCAGACATTCAAGCGTGTGCTCGACGGTGCAACGGTAGGAGAGGTCGCCGAGAATCCACAGTTCGTCGTCGTGCCTGACGATCTCGTTGATATTGTCAATGATGGTGTTCTCATGACGTTCGATGTCGCAGATCGCTTTGAACGATGTCTGATTGTCGTGCACGTATTGTTTGATCCACGCGTGTGCGGCGGTGCGGGCCTGCGTCTGCCAGATGTCGAGGTACTCAGCACGTAGCCTGCCATTGTTCAGGAACCCGCGCAGCGCGGTGACCAGTGGGTGGCCGAAGTGCGTGTCCGAAGTGAAATAACGCATGTGATTCCTTACGATATGCGGTTGCTGGAGTCTTTATCAATGATAGAGCGCAACATCGCACGAATAGCCCTCCCCAAAATGCTTGTTGGCTTGTTTGTGGCACCGTTTGCCGATTATGGCGAGTATGAGCGTTGGGATTCCAACGCTCATACTTCGGGTTTCGGCGTTCGTATGCCTCAAACAAGCGAAGTGGCCGTTTTCAAGATCCCGCAATGGCCAGTACCACTTTGGATTCGTGTCGGCGGTCGATGTTTGGGACGGCCCATCGGGATTCACTCTTCGTGTTGCCACTGCGGATCGTACTGGTTGAAGTCACCGGCCATGACCGCATCGAGCGTCCGCTGTAGCATGCGGCGTTTCGGGTACATGAGACGAAGCCTGTCTCGTTGCCGTTCCGCCAGATCCTTCGCGCCGGAATCGATGCAGCGTTTGATGATGCTCGCGATGACGATACGGTTTTCGGCGGTGTCGGTTTTCAATGGTTCGGCATCCGCATCCTGCAGCGGTCGCACAAGTTCTGATGTCCGCCGCGTGCGTGCGCATGGCGACCGGCGCCAATTCGTCGAACATGAATTGCCATTGCGGCTCCCGTGTGCCGAAGAACACCGCATCGGAATTGTCGATGTCCGTACGTGCCTGCAGGTATTGCCATGCCTGTTCGCTCAGCTGTTCCTGGATGATCAGCCGTTCCATCATGCGGTTGCGCGCAAGCGAGAACAGCCTGTCGCCGTATTGGCCGAACAGTTCCGTGATACGCGTGAGGACATTCGGCCAGTCGTCGGCGGCAAGCGCCTTTGCCATGGGAAGGTACCGGTCCGCGGGCGGGATGTTCGAAAGGATCGCGTACATGGCGAGCCGTAGCAGAGTCTGCGTGTCGTCCTGATGCTCATAGGCGGCTTCCAGGATACTCAGCCATCCTGCGGGAAGTTGCGCTCGGCGGGGAGGGCGGCTCTCCCCGAAAGAGAGGTTTTCGTCGTCTCCGAAGACGTCGTTTCCCTTTTCCGAGTCGTTGCCGGCGCGTTTGCGCCGGACCTGGTCGTCGATGTCGAACTGGTATGTGCTCAAGCCGGGATTGCACGGTAGGCCGTCGTGCATGCGTTCGATTTCGTATTGCAGCGCGGTGTCGATGTTGCCGAGTCCGAAATACCGTTCGAGGATGTCTCGCAGTATTGGCTTTCATTTCCATCGACTGCTTTTCGAACAGCACCAAATTCAAGGTGAAGACGCATTCCGGCCGCGAATTCGTGGTGCATACGGACGATTTGAGATCCGTGGTTCTCGATCATCCGCTATGCATGGGACTTGATATGAATACCGTGGTGAGCAAACTAGAGGATTTGAATATCACGGATAAGGCCACCCGTCGAGAACATATACGCATTCTGCAGACTGCGCATGCCAAGGGAAACTGGGCTTCAGCCGAAGGCTTGCGGAGATATGCGAAGGAGCGGACTAATTTCTTAGATATGGCATTCGACGTTCCGTTCAAAAGGTTTGCGCTGTAATTAGCTTGTAAGCTAATATGTTGATATGGAAGTAATGCACGAGCTTAATGAAAAGCGCAAGCGATTGGGTTTCTCACAGAAAAGTGTGGCTGAATCCATGGGCGTGACTGATCCTGTTCTGTCGCGTGCGGTGAGAGGAAATCCAACGCAGGCTTTTATTCAGCGTTATAAAAATGCGCTTGATGCGATTTCGCGGGCCACTACACCGCAGCAGATAGCGGACATTGCTCGTCCTATCGCGCTGAGGCATCATGTCAATGAACTGTACCTGTTCGGTTCCATGGCTCGCGGCGAGGGACGTGCGGATTCGGATATCGATTTCATCTACCAGTTTGATGACACGGCTAATCCAATGATTGATGAGTGGGCTTTGCGCGATGAACTTGCATCGACTTTTGGTCGGGAGATCGACTTGGTGAAAAAACAATACGTCACCACTGAATTGCAGGACGAGCTGGCTGAAATGCAGCGTGCGATATTCGTCAATTCCATAACCTCCAAGCCGATGTTCCGCATTATCTGAGGTGCGCTATGAGAATGACGGAAAAAGATGCCCTGCATATCGTCGCGATAGTCCGTGCGCTTCATGATGCGCAACGATTCCTCGGAGGGCTGAGCGCTGAGGAATTCGCCGCGAACGACGAAAAACAGAATGCTGTGGCTATGGCGATTGCCAGAGCAGGGGAACATGTCAAGAAACTCTCAAAAGAATTCCGCGAATCGGAATCCGGTGTTCCATGGCGTGGCGTGAGCGGTATGCGCGACTGGATTGCCCATGATTATGACGGGCTTGATTTTGACCGCCTATATTATGCCGTAACTCATGAAATACCGCAGGTATTGGCGGTTCTGCAACCATATGTGGAACAACAAGCGCAGGTACAGCTTACGGGGAAGGACCCTTTTGATGTGCCGCGGATCTGAGGGGAAAGGTTCTGAATATGACATTCCAGTTTTTGCTGGGTTGTGTTCACACGAGCCTGACTACAAGTTGTTTCAGGGCGTTCGTAGGGATTTGCTTCGTGCGGAGGCTCAGGAATACGGGTTACTGCCAGATGATGCCGTTGATGCGAGCATCATTCCCAACGATATGCTTGGCGAACTAGCTGATCGCTGAAGAGGTGGGGCAGTAGCTGTGCGGGATGACTGCATGCCTCGTTGCATACTGGTTGATGAGCAAAAAGAGCCTCCGGATTGAGCATTGTTAAGAGGCCTGGAGGCTGCTGTTACTGCTCGTAGTAGCAGATAGATAAAGAGGCCCACCGCATTTCAGGACGTAAACGTAGCCTTGGGTGGGCGCTGATACACAGGACTATACACCAGCACTGATACGTAATTTGAACGGTGAATTCGACGAGACCGACATGGAGCTCCGCCCGGAATTCAGAAAAGCCGAGGCCTCGGAAGATGGCGGAGTCGTTACGATTCACGCGATTGAGATTGACGACTGGAAAACCGATGGGCTGGAAGATATTAAAAAGGAGGAGTCGACGCATCGACTCCTCCTAGGTGTCGCCCGAAGGTTTTCATCGTAATTGACTGAATAATTTAGCATGAAACTCAACGTCACACGACGATAGAACGTTTTTCAATCGTTCCCATTTGAAAACTTCCTTGTCTCCTGGATCTTCCTCACAGCCTGCGAACTTACGAGCTTGCTGAAAATCGGTTGAGGAAGCGATGCTCTGTATTCTGTCGACTCATGGTGTTGGAAGAATCTTTTTCATTACGGTTATGGTTTTCGGACATTACCTGCTTATGACGGGATTGCGACGGGATTCGGTTTCTGATGACGCGATTGTAGTTTGATTATTTCCTGATCCCATACCTTGTTGTGTGTTTTACTGACAAAGAGTTTCGGGAGGAGCATTGTTGATTTCCTTGGCGATTGAACATGCCGCACGAATGACGAAGTAGTAATCAAGATACTGAGCGCGCGCACATGCGCAAGCATGCCTTGACTGATTTGCTGACTTGAGTGCAGGCAGTATCTCCGGATCCCCGTCGCGCTCGCGAAGAAAACATGGCTCATGGTGAATGCGGATCGTCCGCATGTTATCCATCGAGCAAACAAAGGAGCGAATACCATGGGCGTTAAGCGCAATGCGTCTTATCAGAATGGAGAGAACATGGCCAAGAAAACCGACGAAGAGCTTTACGATGTGGCGATAAATATGATCGGAAGCGTTGCGAAGCTTCCGGTTATTAGGGTTGATAGGGAAGCGTTTCTGCGGCAGCAATTCGCCGATTCGGAATATCTCGATGAGATTCTGGAGCATGGCCCGCAACATGTATATACGGTGGAGTCGTTGCGGAAAAAGGCGGATGGGGTGATCAAGAAGTCGACGAATCAGACCACTCTTGCCGCTTTTGTGGCAGGAATCCCCGGCGGACCTGCCGCCGTTGCCGCTGGAGGTGCCGATGTGGCCCAATACTTTGGTTTCGCGATCAATCTGGCGCAGAAAATCGCCTATCTCTTCGGAGAGGATGATTTGTTCACCGACGAGTCGGAACTGAATGAAGGTGCCAAAGTCCGAGTCCTTGCGTATTTGGGTGTGATGCTCGGCGCGTCAGGTTCGGCGATGTTGGTAGGAAAGCTTGCCAGGGAAGTCGGCAAAAACATGGGCAAGAAGATCACGCAACAGGCTTTGACGAAAACGACTTGGTATCCATTGCTCAAGAAAATCGGCGCGATGGTTGGCAAACGGGTGGTGAAGGAGTCGGTTGGCAAGGCCGTTGCCAAGGTTGTGCCCGTTGTTGGCGGTGCCATTTCCGGGGCGATAACCTATGCGACGTTCAAACCCATGGGTGGCCGATTGGCTGATGTGCTGGTACGCAATCTGAACGGTGAGTTCGATGAGACCGGCATGGAACTTCGCCCGGAATTCAAGAAAGCCAATACCGCAGATGCTGACACGGAAGTCACGATTCATGAGATCGAGATAGACGACTGAAAATCGAGGGAACTGGGTGGCTGGCGTATTATTTGTCCGTTAGCCGCCCCCGTTGTCTAAATGAAAGTGCAACACCCGTTAGATTGGAGATTGTCCAGATAACCAGTCCGAAGGGATGTTGCACCTATGGGGAAAGCATATTCGCACCTGTCGGAAGAGGAACGCCAGGTCATCCAGATCGAGGTCGGTAACGGCACGAGCGTCAGGAAGATGGCCCGTTTGCTGGGACGCAGCCCGTCCAGCATCAGCAGGGAGATCAAACGCAACACGTGGTTCCCGTCCAACGAGAACGAGTCCTACTGGCCGTACCGGCCAAAACGGCTGAAGACGGGCCCGTGGACGGGCAGATGCTACATCGCCGGCCCCGCGCAGCGCAGGGCCGACCGCAGGCGCGCCAAACCGCGCAAGCGCTACCGCCTGTCATGCGAACGCCTGTGGGCGCGGGTGGCCGAATGGCTGGGTTGCGGCTGGTCGCCGCTGCCCATCGGCGGCAGGCTGCGCGTCCTGTTCCCCGACGACTCCGCCATGCGCGTGTGCCCGGAGACCGTCTACCGTTGGATCCACGCCGACCGCCATCGCCGTGAGCGCTGGGCGCGCTGCCTTCCACGCGGCCACAGGAGGCGGCGCAGGCGTGGCGGCAGGAGGACGTCGCGTTTCCCGATTCCCGGACGGGTTCCCATCTCCGAGCGTCCGCCGGAGGCCGGCGGCCGCAGCGGTTTCGGCCATTGGGAGGCCGACAGCGTGATCGGCGCCGGATGCAACCTGCACACCGAGGTCGAGAGGAAGACCAGGTTCCTCATGGCCGGGATCGTGCCCGGCAAGACCGCCGGGGAAAGCGTCGGGGCGCAGCTGGCGATGTTCTCGCCGCTGCCGGCCGGCGCGCGCGTCAGCGTCACGCACGACAACGGCACCGAGTTCGTCCGCCGCACGCGCCTGCGCGACGAGCTGGGCATGGACACGTACTTCGCCGACCCGTACTCCAGCTGGCAGCGGGGAAGCAACGAGAACAGGAACGGCATGATCCGCCGGTATCTGCCCAAACGCAGCGAGATCCGGATGGACATGGCCGGGGAACTGCGGGAAATTGTCGACGAGGTCAACAACCGTCCCATGCGCGTGCTGGGCTACCGGACGCCCGCCGAGGCATTCGCCGACGAACTGCTAGAATTGCAGGACCAACAGGGGCGTTGCACTTCTAAATAGACACCGGGAAGAAACTGTTTTTGAGTTACTCAATGTGAGATAAACATTTTGGGTATTATCTATTTAGGTAGCTGAATATCTGATTATCAATTGCAGCCATTAACGGTGCTGTGCCTAGTCTTTCGCGAAATTAAGCATGTGTAAATTCTCGATTGCTATCCAAGAAAGCGTTCACGATTCGTTATTTGATGCATTATCAAATTTTACTGTGGATAAGGCAGGTGTATAGAAATATGTGTTTTTACTCAGAACGGATATAGACTTGAAGGGTTGCCTGCGATGTGACAGTGATGTTAGGACAAAAGACAAGCAGAAGGGTAAATCTATGTATATTTCGAAAATACAGATCAGCGGGTATCGCAAATTTAAAGAAGGAACTTCTATCGATTTCTTTCATACAGATAAAAGCGATGGTTCAAACACTACAACGCTGGTGGGAGCAAACAATAGCGGCAAGACATCGATTGTAGAACTATGCGAGGCGATTTTTAGCTATCGTAATGATATGAGAAAAATCCCTTTCACCATTCAAGATTTCGCCATTCAAGATTTTGAGAAATGGCTTGATAATTGTGCCGATGATATATATCAGTTTTTGAAAAACAATTCGCTGGATACGCTGTATATTGCTTCTATTGCTAATAAACTGAAAGATTTATTCGATAGAAAACGAAAGGATATTCCTTGTATTGAAATTTTAATCGATATTGAATTTTCAGAAGACGAGGACATCCGAAATATTGCTGATTTTCTTTTCTTTTATGATAAAAAGCCTAAGTTTGTTCATTTCAAGTATGTAGTTAGTTCTGGAATAAACGGTAAAGAGAAAGAAAGTAGAATTCAGAGTAAGGCTTCTTATATTAATAAGGCATATAAAAAGCTTAAAGAGACGATTGGGCAGTCTGCACAGGTTGAGTCTGCACAGAATCGTTTTCTGACAATCATTAAAGAACAGTTGAGACGCTTATTTAAAGAAAATATGAGTGTCATGGTGACTTATTGTGATGATAAATATGGGAATGATCAAGAAATTAAAGAAAGGGATTTTAAAGATCTGTTTCATTGCTTGGTTATTAAAGCTCGACGAGATTTAGATGACACAAAAGAAGATAAGACGCATACTTTAAGTTCCCGTTTGCTTCATCTTGTAATGGATGAAGAATCATGGATGTCTGCTACAGCCTCAATTCAGCAAGACCTTATGGATCTATTAGATGGTGGAGAATATAGCCACGCGCTTGGAGAAGTAGCAAAGCAGCAATTTCAAGAGGCAATTTCAGACATCATGAGTACAAATGGTAATGCGAAAGAAACCATTGGACTAACAAGTCGGGCAGAAGAAGGGTCTGTCCGTAAGCTACTCGAGTCGAGTGCCACTGCTGTTTATGGCAACGGTAAAGAATATTATTTTAGTGAGTATTCGCAGGGGCTAGGATATAGTAATCTGACACTAATGCTCATCGAATTTCAACAATTTATTAAAGATTGCGAAGAAAAACAAAGAGAGAAAACAGGAAAGATTAATTTTTTAATTGTCGAAGAGCCAGAATCTCATATGCATCCTCAAATGCAATCTATTTTTATTAAGCATGTGCTTAAAATGTTGGCTCAAAATCAGAATATTGCTTGTATGATAACATCACATTCTGAACAAATGGTTCGTGAAGTGCCATTGAAACAGATTCGTGTATTGCGCCAGAATGGATACTATTCATCGATTATCAATCCATATGAAACGCTTAAAGAAAATGGCGAAATATATAGTGACTTTATAAAAGGCAAAAAGAATATTGCTGACAATGAGCAAATGAGGCGCGATATCACTTATCTGTATAGTTTAAATTTTGCGGATATTGTGTTTGCTGATAAAGCTATTTTATTCGAGGGAGACACAGAACGCATGTATATACAGGCTTTGCTTAAAGAGTCTGAAAATGATAAATTTAAGCAACTACGGAGGCAATATATTGCTTTTATCCAGGTTGGTGGTGCATATGCTTCCGTTTACATTCCTTTATTGCATGTATTAGGTATTCCATCTCTAATTATTACTGATATTGATTATAAAAGTAAAATTTCTGATGCTGAAATTTCTGATGCTGAAATATTAACAGCATCAGATAAACAAATAGAGACAACAAATGAAACACTAAAGAAGATATGGATTCATAATGATGAATCCAGGGAATTAAGTGAACAAATGCATTCTTACTATACAGTAAATGCAAAGAAAGATATAGTCATACAGGTTAAAGGTTTTAATAATATTGCTGTGGTGACGCAATCCAAATTTGATGGTTTTGGAAGTACGCTTGAAGATGCTTTGCTCTATAAGTTAATCTACAATTTAAGAAAAAGTGGCGTTGTGAATACCTTTGATAAAGATGATAAAAATAAATGGAAAGTCATGAAGGAAGAAACGGGGTTAGAATTTTCAATTCCCAGAGAGGGGAAAGTATCTATTCGTGATATTGTGAAAAGTATTAAGAAAACTGACTTCATGTACTCTTTAATACTGAATAATCAAATAGCAAATTCTTTGCCTGCCTACATAGAAGAGGGTCTTCTTTGGCTGGTAGAGAAAAATTGATATTAAAGGAATGGCAAATATGTTTCCAAATAATAATTTGCATTTTATTAATTTGCCAGCTGGTAGTGGCAAAACAACACGTATCAAAGAACAGGTATGTGAACGGCTTATTAAAGAACCGGATTCACATATTTTAGTTATAACCTACACTAACCGTGCAGTCAAGGAACTAGAGAAGCAACATTTTGATTCGCGCGTAGAGATTAGCACCATTCATTCTTTCATATCGAAGCAGATTGGACCCTTTTTTTGTGTTAAAAATATTGTTAATGAATATTTTAAATGTTTTGAGAATGAAATTGATGCTTTATTGAAAGATAAAAAAAAGAATAGAAAGAATAGAAAGATTTCAGAAAGAGAATAATTTTGAAGCTTTTCCGACGATAGATAATATCAGGCAGTTAACAGAAAGAGTAAAATATGGTAAACGTCAATACAGTGATTATCTTCATGCAGAACTAAGTCATGATGATTTGTTGACATTTTATGTCTTCCTGCTTGATAAGTATCCAATGTTCAAATATCGAGTTGGGGAAAAATATCAATTAATCATTGTTGATGAATGCCAAGATACCGATCCTCGGGTTCTTAAGCGCTTGGCTTCTATTGCACAAGACTTTTCTATTGAGTGTTATGTATATGGTGATTTAATGCAGCAGATTTTCAATAAAGATGAAAATCAGTTACGCGGTGCGTTGAATTGCTTCAATCCTGATAAGCCTGAAAGCGTTAAAAATCATCGATCTGCGCCTCAAATTGTCAAAATGCTTAATAAGTTATATAACAATAAAAGTCTTGAACAACAGTCGTCAGAAAAATTGTGCAACTACAAGAGTGTAATAGAACTGTATATTGGTAATGATCAAGAGCAAACAGTCGAGAATATTCGCGCTGAGGCAAGAAGCAATAATGAACCGTTGCCGATGTCGTTGGTTGTTTTTAAAAAAGAGCGATTCGAGCATTATGATTTATCTGAAATTTATAATGCATATGATCGATTAGAAAAATATAAATATGGCAATCGTTTCAATGTGTTGGATGTGTTACTTCCTGAACACTATGATAGTACGCCAGATGATATTGTGAGATTTATGTTCACTATTGTGCGCCTTAAGGAATCAGCTGAAAGTAATCAATTTAATTCTATTGTTCAAATTTTAAGGAATGATTTTCATAAAAGCTACGATTCTTTATTGGATACAAATGGAGTAGTATCGGTTGGTATTCTTTTCAAGTATATTGAAGAGTTGCGTGAAATAACGAAGTTTTCTAATTATACAGTGAAAAAAATTTTAGATTGGGCGAGTGGCAGGGCGTTAGTGGATCACGATTGGGCTGAAGGAATTCTTGAAGAAGATGTGTATACGAAAGTAAAAATGTGGAAAAATAGAGAAGCGCAAATTAGGGAAAATGCATATGTTCAAAATGTAAAACTCGAGCAGTTTGAGAAACTATATGAGCTAGTAGAACATCCTGAGAAAAGTCACTGTTCTACGCAGCATGGTGTCAAGGGCGAAGGACATGAATCAATTATTTTTGAAATGGAGGATTCTCTTAAATATGAGCCATTTCTTCCTATGTACCAATGTATGAGGCTTTTAGTTGGTGTTAATTCTTTTAACCTTGACTACTTATTTAATAAATATAATGAAATTCAGAATTATTGGGAAGAGTCTACCTTCGATGCAATGTTTGAGGCAATAAAGAGTCAAGATGGGGATAATGGTTCAGAATTGTTCTATGAAATCGTATTAGAAGAAATAAAGAAAAAATATGATAAAAAAAGTGATGAAGAGAAGAAAAAAGCTTATAGAAAATATATAGCTGATTTGATGACGGCATTTCGTATATTTTATGTTGGATGTTCTCGCGCTAAAAGCATTTTACGCGTTGTGATGAATAAAAAAGAATTAGAAAAATTGGGAATTGTAGATTCTTTAGGAGAAAAATTTAAGGAACTTGGTTTCAACGTTATTCAAGATAAATAATACGAAATCAAGTCAATCGAGATAAAGGTTTTGTAAAATATGGGATGAAAATTTAATCGGAAGAGGAATTTGGCTGCATACAATCGTGCAATTCAGCGAGCGTTGATTCCTTTATGCAGCGAGAAAGGCACGGCCAAGTTATAGCTCTAAGCACAGGTTGTGCAACAACATAGTCTACAGAAATCCTCATTCTATTCAATTTGCTTGAGTACAGCTATCTGGTTTCACGCCGGCCACCAGATGCGGGTCAGCGGCAGGATGTCGCGTGTCCCCTCATTGGTTTTGCCGTACACGTCGACGTAGTGGCGCACGAATCCGTCAAGGTCGAGCAAGCGCATGGGAACATTAGCGCGATCCGCCTCGTACCGCGCCTCCTTGGTGAACCCTCCAGTGGAGACGTAGAATCCGCGGTCGCCCGCACGCAGCCCGCCGATGCACGAACGAATCGCCGTCGCGCCCATGGATTCCTTGCGATGCTTGACCTCGACCACGATGCGCGGCGATTCCAAGCCCAAAGCATCCGGCGACGCGATAATGTCGCGGCCGCCGTCCGGCCCTTTTAGTGTAATCCGTGCGCAGTATCCCATGGCTTTGAGGAGTCCCGCCACCAGGCGTTCCATGTCTTCCCAGCTGAGTTGGTTCACGCGGTCCTTGATGAGCGCGATGCCGTTGTCGTATGTGGCGGCGCGGATTTCCTCGTCATCGTGAGAATCGTTTTCCTCATCGTCGCCAATCGGTTCTGCCGGTGCTGTCGTTCCGCTTGAGGCGTTTTGTAGGTCTTTGAGCACATCGTCCGATACGGTGAAAACGGTTTGGATGCCGCCGAGGGAATTCTTTGAGGATTGCCTAAGTGAATATTTGATTCGTTGTGGTCCGTTGCTATTGCGGCTGGGGGCCATTACGGGTTTTGACGGTTATTGCGTTTCAGGGCCATGGTTATTGCGCTTTGAGGCCATGGCTGGTTAGGCTCCTTTCACCATGCGAGGGACGTGTGGTGAAAGGAGCTGCCAGCAATGGTACGGAAAATACAGGCGAAACTGGTCCTGCGTTTGCATGGCTAGGGGTTATCGGGACGCGCGGTCGCAAGGTCCCAAGGCATGTCGCGCCGGAGCGTGGCCGACGTGCTGGATGCGGCGAAGGCCACCGGCATCGGCTGGGATGACGTCGCCAACAGGCCGGCGTGATGCGCGACCGCTCTTTCGGATCGCTGGACGAACTGCGTGCCGTCGTCCGCGCATGGCTGGACGAGTACAATTCCCGTCCGTTCCAGAAACGTGACGGGTCCAGGCGTTCCGTGTTCGAGTCCGAAGGAGAGGCCGTTGCTGACGCCACTGCCGGAAACGGCGTACGAGGTGGCGGACTGGTGTATTTCGTCAAATTGAGGTGGACGCTTTCAGCACTTAATCTGAACACCTTCGGCGTTCAACTTGAACACCGTCGGCGGCTGGTTCCTTGTTTTTTGTTGTTTGTCTGGTTGGCTTACTTCATGAGGGAGTGTCTGTTCCGGTAGGATTCGCCGTGGAAGCGGAGGATCCTGCCGTGGTGGACGATGCGGTCGATGACCGCGGCGGCCATGTCCCCGTCGCCGAACACGTCGCCCCACCTGCCGGACTCGAGGTTCGAGGCGGAGATGACGCTGCGGGTCTCGTAGCTGTCCGCGATGACCTGGAACAGAAGCCTGGCCCCGTCGATGTCGATGGGCAGGTAGCCGAGCTCGTCGATGACGGCCAGCCCGGCCCTGCCGATCGACTTGAGCTCGGCGTCCAATCCGTTGTCGTCCTTGGCCTTCCTCAAGCGCATGACCAGGCTGGAGGCGGTGAAGAACCTCACGGGTATCATGCGTTGGCATGCGAGCATGCCGATCGCGATGGCCAGGTGGGTCTTGCCGCAGCCCACGTCGCCGTAAAGCACGAGGTCCTCGGCCCGGTCGACGAATTCCAGGCTTTCCAGCTGTTCGCGTCCCCAGTCGGCGGGGAACGAGGCCATGCCCCCGGTCGTATCCCTCCAGGGTCTTGTTCTGGGGGAACCCGGCCTGTTTGAGCAGCCGCCGCCGTTTGGATTCGGCCCGGCTCTCGTTCTCCTTCTCGAACAGGTTGGCCAGGAAGCCGAGCCGGCCGGGCGTGGCGTCCTCCAGGGCCTTCTCGAGCACGCTGTGTGTCAACGGCAGGTTGCGGGCGAGGCCCATGACCTGTTCCGGCGTGGCCTTGTCAAGAACGCGGCCGCCGCGCTGCCGCGGTTTTTGCTGGCTCATTCGGCCTCCTTCATGTATTTGTCGTAACGCTTCAAATCCTGCCCGCCTTCGGTTCCCGCACCCTCGAGGATGCGTTTGGCACATGTGCCGATCGCCGCGCGGTCGACGGTCCGTCCCGCGTTGATGACGGTTTCCACCGCTTTGACCGTGGCGGCGAACCCGCAGTCGGCGGCAACGGCTCGGATGTCGTCGAGCAGATCGGAGCGCGTGCGTGCGTCCATGTGGTCGAGCAGGGCTCGCACGGTTTCGGGGAAATCGTTCCTGATCGGGCTTTCGCCCCATATACGCGGCTTTCGCGCGATGATCGCGAGCAGGCTCGCCGGATCCACCTGGGTTTTCGCCGAATGGCCCCAAATCCTCTCCAGCGTGGTGATCGTTTCGCCGTCGGGGCCCCGCAGTTCGATCTCGAAGACGCGCACCCCGGCCTGCAGGCGCATGGAACGCCATTTCGGTCCGGCCAGATACCGGTTCGCGTCGATCGTGACGGCGCCGGTCTTGTCGGCCTTCACGCTCCTCCAGTCGCACGGGTCGAACCGCACGCCGGGCAATGGAAGCATGTGGTCCTTCTCCGCCTCGAACAGTTCGATCACCGGAACATCATGCCGGTAGTGATCCGATCCGGCGACGCGTTCGCACTCGTCAAGCCACACGCGCGTCAGCGTTTGGAAGCTCTCGGCCGACGGCATCGGCACCATCAGGTTGCGCCTGACGAAGCCGACGGCGTTCTCCACACTGCCCTTCCCGTGGCCGGAATACGGGTCGCGGAACCGCGGCTCGAACCCGTAATGCGCGCAGAACAGGGAGAACAAGCGGATCCGGGCGGCCGTGCCGTCCGGCCTGCGATGGCCCACGCCGGCGGCGTTGTCGAACACCACCACCCTGGGCGCCCTGCCCATGCGCTCGAAGATCCACAGCAAACCCTGGCACACGCACTCCGAGGTCTCGCCGGGAAGGGCGACCACCCAGCGCATGTTCGAATACGGGAACGACACCACCAGGAAATGCGCCACGCGTTCGACTCCGGCGATCACGGCCCTGGCCTGGCCGAAATCGACCTGCGCGCTTCCCGGCGCCCACTCCAACTCGGCGAAGCCGTCCGACTCCATGCGATGCTCCCGCCGCCAGCGCTTGACCCAGCGCTGCACCGACGAATACGAGCCGTGAACCCGCACTCCGCCACGAGCCGCTCGTACACGCGCGTCGCGGTGTGGCGCTGCTTGACGGGCATGCGCAGATCCGCGGTCGGCCACCCGTCCACGACGGCCGAATACCCCGCGTCGACCAGCGACCTGCCCGTATGCCCCGAGCCAAGGGGCTTGGGAGAGTGATCCCCGTGGTTGGCGTACTTGACCACGGTCGTGCGCGATACGCCGAGTTTCCGCGATATCTCCCTGTGGCTCAGGCCCTGGCGGTCGAGCTGCCTGATACGCTGTCGGACACACACCGGTGTCGTCATTTCCTTTCCTCCCGGGAACCATCAGTTTGGTTGACAGGCACTCGGGAATCCATCAAGGAACCGGACGGTGCCGGTGTTCTCATTCCACCGGCGCCATCACCGCCGACGCCGTCCAAATTGAACGCTCAGAGTGTTCAGGAACAAGTGCCGACAGTGAACACCTTTATTTGATCACATACACGACTGCCATGACGGCAGGATCGTCGCGTACACCGCCGGTTCTAGTCCCAACGCGGAGCTCGCCAACAGGATGCTCGTCAAGGCCGCGGAAACGCTGCCGGAGGGGGCGAAGCCCTTGGTGCATTCCGACCGCAGCTGCCATTACCGGTGGCCCGGATGGCTGGATCTCATGGAACGGTACGGTCTGACGCGGTCGATGAGCGCGAAGGGCTGTTCGCCGGACAACGCCGCCGCGGAGGGGTTCTTCGGCAGGATGAAGACGGAATCCGTCTATCCCGAGCATTGGGAGGAACGTACCCGTGACGAGGTGCTCGTCCTGATCGGCGATTACATCCACTGGTACAACCATGAGCGCATCAAGCAATCGCTCGGTTGGATGAGTCCGGTACAATACCGTCAGAGCCAAGGAATGGCTGCGTGATTATCTCCAAGAAAACGTCCGCAGCCCCTAACGTCCGGATTCTTGCGCACTTGGGTTTGGTTCTTCATTGAGTTATTGAAGCGGGCATGACCCGTGTCCTGTGTACGATTTTCAGTCACCAAACAAAAGAATTGTAGATTGAAAAGCAGGATACGACAGCCATGCCATAATCCGTTCATTCAGTCTTCATTCAGTCTCCAAGAAAATGTCCGCAGTTCTATGGACTGCATAATTTGGATTTTATGCCGTCCATCAGTTTTAGATAGGGCTTAGAGCTATTGTGTATTTACTCATCAAGCCATTTTATCTGGGTGGAGTTGATGTCCTCTTTCACGGTCTGTGTCTTGTAGTAGTTGGCGAAATCGAAGTCACGGTTTGTGCTTCGCTTTTCGATAACTTCATTTTCAAATTCTTTCCAATGGGAAAGCACGGACTCGCAGACTTGCTCGGCTTTTTCTTGCGTTGATTCAGCCGACAAATTATTCGGGCGGAAACGTGCGCACACGGAGACCACAGCGTAATTCCCGTAGCGCAAGGCGTAACCGTATTTATCGCGATGGTACTTATCCTGCAAATCTTTCAGTTGCTTGGATTTTGTTTTAAGATAACGGAGCACAAAATATCCATACATATACTTGCGGGCGGATTTTTCCTGCTCCTGCTCGTTCATCTGATGCTCAGCGTTAAAGAAATGTTGTGCATATAGATTCTTCTTACCTCCTGAACGTGCCATACCGGGATCTCCGTTCATGGCGATCGCTACGCGAAGGAAATCATCGCGATCTACTATCTGGTCTTTCGGCACATGCTTTTTTACCACCACGCCCTCGTAGAACTCACCGGTCTTATGTTCGTATAGCATGGCAAAATCTCTAAAGATGCTTTTCTTAAATGTATCCAGCAGGGGATCGTTGGCATGCCGATCGCCATCAGTGATCGTAGTTTGGCCATTGGTCGCCTCGGAAAGTTGCTGAATGACTTTTTTGCGTTTCGTGTCTTCAGCTTCGAAAGTGATAACACGGACCAGAACTTCTTTGCCCTTGAGACTATACCGATCACTGCTGTCATAGATTTGCGCCAAAGTGGCCGCGGTTTGGCCACCATTAATGATCTGAGGGTCTTCCAAGATCAGTTGAGCCTTGCTTGCTGATCCTAGGCTTTTATTGAAAGACGAACCGCTGGTTACGATAGTCAGACCATTATTGAATAAGGCGAATTCATTGGTGTTTTTCTTCACTATTGTATTGCGAATCGTGCTATTGATGTTTCCTTTTCTCAGGCCAAGGAATGAACGCGGATTGTAAATGAGCAGTGCATTGCGATAATTATGCATCATTTGGGCAATCTGCATGGCTGGAATAAACATGATGGATACAGTGCAATTTCCGCCGATTGTTTTGATTGTATTTGTTGCTTGCGGGACTTCATTGTCTTTAAGAGTCAGTGGAATCGTCACTTCACCTGGTTGTGAACATGTACCGGAAATTGATGGCAACAATAATTCATCATATGTTCTCTGGTAATTAAAGATCTCGTATTTAAATCCCTGCAAGAGCCGCGTGAAGGCCGCGTTCCCTTTCTTCGTTTCCGACCCTGATAGATTTGCGAGAATAATGACCTTGAAGGTGTAAAGGTTAGAATTGGGTAATTTAGATAGCGTTTGCTGCAGCTTTTTGATTTTGCCGTTAAATGTTATCTGGTCAGTATTTTCTGGGGTAACAATTTCCTTGATGCTCATCGAGGCAAGATCCTCGATGCTAATCTCCTTTCCCCCGTCAAAATTTTGTTCCGTGTTACGGAACTTTGACTGAATGAAGTAAATTGTATGAGATGCATGACTGATGTAATATGCGTCAATGCCACCATCGTTAGTGCCGTCGGTGATGAGATCTTCGCGATCTTTAAAGGAACGTAATCCAAAGCGTATTTTTAACAGCAAATGGATGTATGCCAGTCCTCGCGCCTTCGGCACCTCAGCTTCATTTGTAGGATGGTATTTTTTATATTCCGCTGGAGCTTCGTCGCATAAATCATCAAGCATACTGACAAGGATTTCATATTTGGTTTTCATGCTCTTACCTTTTTACTCGTAAGCATTACCTGTCACGATAAAAACTAATAATAGTGTCAATTGGTACAAAGAAACCAGCCCAAAGGCGGATTCTGTGTGTATTTCATACCCGGCAGCAGAAGAATGCTGGATCGTCAGGATTGAGATTAGCGTTGCGACTGGCATCTAGGCGATTAGTTATGGTCTAAAACATACAAACTGTGCCGTTTGTACAGCCATGGATAGATATTATTTAATTACCGGCAGGCCATGCGTAGATCTGATAATCCAGTCATACGCATGTGCCGTGAGAATTTTCCAAGGCGTAGGAATTATCTGAGAATATTTACTGTTGTTTTTGTCTAGAACAGCCTTATCAGCGGAAATCCTTCCCGGTTTCTTTACGGAGTGTCGCAAGCTTTTTGTCCTTGCGGGCCTTTCTTCCGTCTGTGTTTCGAATGGTGCCAGTTGGAAGATCATGCTTCTTTTCATAGGTATCAACAGTGCAATCACTTCTTGTTTTTTCGGACCTTACTGAACATGGTGAGTCTCCTTCGACTTCAGTTCGTTCTGAGTTTGTGCACTACCTATATTACTTGTTGCCAGAATGCTGAACAGTGAATATCGGAAGAGGTTTCAAAATGATGCGGTGAGGGGTTGCAGGCATGACTTGGATGTCGTGATTATTCCAGACCTAGGAATATTCTGAAACATTCTTGTGTCTTAGCAAAGGGAAGAATACGCATGGCGGGCTCGTACGGTGCGGAAGCGACGCAGGGGGAGCGGTACCGGCTTTCCTTCACTGTTGGCGGACTTCTTGCCTCGCAGGGCCGGGCGCTTGCGGAAATGTATCTGAATCATCTGAATCATGCAGGCGGCGGCGACGCTGAGTGTTCTTCTCAAACCGATGTGGGCAAGTCCATTGCCGCGATTCGCCAACAGGCCATCGAGGAAAACGTTCTTGCGATTCGCACGGATTCCGCGAACAGGCGCGTTGTGGCGGAAACTACTAGGCGGCTCAGTGCGCTCACGGTTAGGGAGCTTGCATATTTGGCAGGCCCGGATTCCTCCACATCCGACCGCGAGGCACTTATGTGGATCGCGATGTGCCGTTATTACGCAATCGTCGGGGAATTCGCCGGCGACGTACTTAAAAAGCATTATCTTACCGGCAATACGCATCTGGACTTTGAGGATTATGATCGGTTCATTGCGAACAAGGCTACATGGCATCCCGAGCTGGAAACCATAAGCGAGGGAACGGCAAGGAAACTCCGATCCAATCTGTTCAAGGCCATGGCTGAGGCCCATCTATTCGATAAAAATTCCGACACGGTGGTCTCCTTCCTGCCTAGTCCTTCTTTGGCGGATATTCTTATGAAGAGACCGGATTCGTTCGGGTTTTTCCTATGCGTGAATCATCCTTGTGAGCACGAATGGGGGATAGCGTGACTGATTCCATCGCAGGCGTTGAAGCTGCCGATGAGCACCGTGACATTGATGATGATTTCGCTTATTTGCACGAGATTATGGAGTCCCTATTACATTTGTGATTACCCGCCTAGGCAGGAGCTTATCGAAGAGTCCTACCAGTATGTGCTGTGCGACATTCATATGGGTGTCTGGTTCAAGGGTGTGCACTGGCAGGACATATATGAGATTCCGTCGGATGCCATTTGCGAGCTGATTGTCAACGCAAGTGCATCGCAGCTACAACTATTCGAGCATTCAGATTGAGATTTATGACAATCGGCTTGAAATCACCTTGTCAGAGCGCTTGCCGATGGGTAGACCATTGAACGCATGAAGCGGGGCTATTTGAAATATACGTAACGATGCCTTGGCCTCTGCTTTTGAGTACATGGGTATATCGAGCATGGGGGCAGTATCCTGCGTGTGATGCAGAAGGTATGTGATGCCGGATTGCCGGAATCAAAATTCCTTGGCTGCGATACGGATCTGTGCATCAATATCTATCGTAATGGCTCAGAGACAGTTTTCGACGACGGGATTGTGACGGGATTACGACGCGATTCGGGTCTTGGTGACGCGATCATGAGGCGATTCGAATTTTGATGACGCTATTGCAGAGGAACACCCAGCATCTGAAAGATTTTAGGAACTGATTTTCGATGAGCTCTGAAAGAGGGAATGGGTGACCACTGCGTATGCCGTGGCTCTTAAGGAAACGCTGCCGGAAACCTCTGTCGCCCCCGGAACGAGCGGTTGGAAGTGGTGAAGCGTGTGCCGAAGTTCTTCGACAGCGAAGAACGCGCCAAGCGCCTCGCGAGACGTCTCAATGCGCTACTGATTTTCAGGCGAAGATGGTTGCCGGGTTGCTGCAGCTGCTCACGTAATCTTCGCAGGGTGGCGAATCCGGCATCGAAGAACAGGACTGTACATCCTTGGGTAAGTGAGCATGCCGTACATGAACAGAATATGTAATCAAGATGTTGGTACGCGAGAATGCGTGAAAGTGCGCGAGAGTGCGCGAGAGTGCGCGAGAGTGCGCGAACGCATTCTGACGGATTACTAACCTGGATGCAGGTTCTATCTGTTGGCCCCCGTCGCGCTCGCGAAGAAAACGTGGCTCATAGTGAATGCAGATTGGGCAGCGTGCAACTATTCAGATGTTACCTACGAACGTATATACAGCGTCAATTGGCTTTATTACTATTGCCGTAGGCAAATTCAGCCGGATATCTCTGAGCATTCTTCGCAAGCTTATCGAGGATTATCTCGTCAAGGTCAAATCCAAATTTGTCAGATAGCATGATGCAATATATGAGTACATCTGCTATTTCCTCATGAATATGTTCGATATTGCTGTCTTGTGGCTCGTCGTTCCATTGAAAACATTCCAGAAGTTCTGCGGCCTCAATGCTGATAGATTTGGCAAGATTGCCGGGAGTGTGGAATTGAGACCAGTCCCGCTCTGCTACGAATTTACGGATCGCGTTGATGCTTGAATCGGAAATCATAATACGCAAGTGTATGTCGAATCTTTTCTGAAGGTCCTCTCGGGTGCATAATGAGCATATGACGAAGAGCGCGCTTCCAAAGTCAATCATTATAGATTTGCCGTATCAGAGCATTGATGACAAAGCAGAAATAGAGAAAGCCTTTGTCGAGCAATTAGGATACGAGACATTATCTGCTGTTGAGCGTGAGACTTTGCACTATATTTTCGATTATCCAACGGTGTATGTGGTTCATTCAAAGAAGAGGAATCAGCATACTTTACGTCCCGAATATACGGTGTATGTGGGAGAGACGAATAATATTCGCAGTCGAACAATACAGCATCTGAGGGAAGATCCCAAAACGAGAGTTGATTGGAAGGAATTTCAAGAAAATTTGCAGAGCGACACTCGTTCTGTGTGGCAGTATGTCATTGGCAATCCGCATTTCAACAAATCTCTGACTTTGGACGTGGAGAACCGGCTGATGCATTATCTTCTTGGCTCTGATGCAGTCAAGAATTTGAACAATCGTCGCACCAACGCGCAAGGCGACTACTATACGCAGGATGAATTCAGCCAGATTTTCTCGGACATCTGGCTGGAACTGAACCGACAGGATCCGGAACTATTTCCGGCTGAGGAGATTATTCGCGATTCTGCACTTTTTAAAGCATCGCCTTTTCACCAATTGAGTGATGATCAGATAGCTGCGGAGGAATCGATTATGGACGCGCTTTCTGAAGCTCTTGCCGGCTCTGGTAATTCAGCCGATTCCGGTTTATCGAGACTGATTTTCGTGCAAGGCGTTGCGGGTACTGGAAAGACGGTTTTGCTAAGTCACCTGTTTTATCGCATAGCAACAGAAATGGACATCAATGGGCGCATCAATGACGAAGATGATGAAGATATTCTGGAAACCGATTCATCACTAAAAATCAGTAAGGAAGATCGCAGAAAAGCATATATTCTTGTCAACCATAACCAGCAAATGCACGTCTACAACCAAATTGCAAGCAAATTAGGTTTGCAGAAACATTTTGGCGAGGTGTCTCTTAAACCGAGTCAATTCATCAATCGATTTAGTGAGAAAACAGCAAGTAATCGAGCTATTGCGGACAAGCCCCGAGGCAAAGCCGATGTAGTGCTTGTTGATGAAGCTCATCTGCTGTTGACGCAGGGTGACCAAGGATACTCAGGCAAGAACATGCTGCACGATTTATTGCGTCGTGCGAAAGTGGTTATTGCGGTATTCGGCCCGAATCAGATTTTGCAAACTTCGCAGCGTTGGAGCGAAGAGGATCAGGACATGCTCTTTCCGCAGCAAGCAGAAAGCGACGTGCAAAAAACTGCTGCTGGCTATAGCGGGCAGTTGGAGCGATTTGTGCCATTGAATATGTGGGGTGATCACTATTTGCTAAGTCGCATATGCTTGCATAGGCAATTTCGCATTGCTGCGGATGATGCGACGATTCGATGGATTGATGATTTCGCTGATGGTAAGAGAATAGGTCGTATTCCTCAAGACATTGGGGAGAAGAATAGAGAAACAGGCGAATATGTCCGCGAGCCATTTGAAATCAGAGTATTCGATTCGCCGGTTGAACTGTTTAAAGCCATAAAGGAGAAGGCATATCTAAAGGCTTCAGGCGTTGACGGATGCGGGCTTTCTCGTGTGGTTGCTACGTATGATTGGGAGTATAAGGGCGGCAAAATTAACGATTCAAGTCCCGATGGTCTCTGGAATGTTGAGTTGCATCGCGATGCACAGGGAGTATGGCGCATGGGAGCGGCTCAGGGAATGCCGAGAGGATACGATGCGTTTAATCCTGATGGAAGAGCTGATTATTTCTGTCATCCATGGAATTACGAAATCAAGGTAGGGGATAAGGGTCTTTCCCTAGATGCTGTCTGGGCGGAAAGTCCGCATACGCTTAATGAAGTGGGATCAACGTTCTCTATTCAGGGGTTTGATCTTAATTATGTAGGTGTCATCATTGGACCGTCGGTTACCTATCGCGAAGGGAAAATCGTTTTTAACGAAAAGGCAAGTTGTAATAAACGTGCAGTGAGTAAGAGGAACGGCTCAATCAGTTACGCGCAATCCAATCTGCGTAATGAGCTGAATGTTCTGCTCAAACGCGGTGTGCATGGATTGTATTTATTCGCCGTTGATCCTGAACTGCAGGCCGCTCTCAAAGAGGCTGCCAGTAAGTAATTGCTTGACTGTACTTGATGTTCATCTATGTTCATCTTTGAGTTTATCCAGCCGATGCGTATGCAATGTTGAGCGATACATAACCGTCCGAAAAGAGGCTGTCATGAAGTATGGAATGAGGAAACCCAGTTGGAAGAAGAGCCTGTCCGCGCGTACGAAGGGCCGCGCCACTCGTGCGGTCAAGCGTGCGCTGATCCCCGGCTATGGTAAGAAGGGCATGGGCTGGCTGCACCCCAAGCGCAAACTGTACAACACCGTCTACAAGAAGACCACGTTCAGTCTGTTCGACCTGTTCAAGTAACCAGGGCTAAAGGGGGAAATCATATGTGTTCCAATCCAGGCACGTACGAGTTCCGACTTTTATTAGACCTTCCTCAACAGAGCGCCGTTCCTACTGATACGTTTTCTGCCTTGCGGGAAGTCCATGAATATTCAGCGGAGAACGGCCCGTGTTTCCATACGGCTGCTGAGATGTTTGATTCTCTGGGAATATGACAGGTCCCGTCATGAGAACATTAACGTATGGCGGGATCTGGTCTTGTCGCTGTTGAGCTGTCGGACACTCAGACGAGCATGGCCTCGATGTTGTTGCCTTCCGGATCGTGCACGAAAGCGGCGTAATAGGTCGGTCCGTAGTTCGGCAACCAATGCGTGGTGAACTGACGAAACGATTGTAGCCGGCGCCGCCTAGCATGCAATATGGGAAACGACGCCGGCCACAACGACCGGCCAAGACGGACGGAACACACGAAAAGGCGAATCAAACACAGCATGGGCAAGAACGGCGCGCAACCAACAACGAAAAACGTCACACCGGCGGTCACACCATGGGGCAAGAACCGTGTGAAAAACACCGAAACCGGCAAGCACGTGCTCATCATGCCGGGCATTGGATACACCGTAGACCGACCGCTGCTGTACTGGGCAGCGCAGGCGCTTGCAGCCAACGGATGGTTCGTGGACCGGCTCGACCTGAAACTGACGGAAAGCGTCGAGTTTCCGGAAATGATCGCCTGCATGGAACGCGTGGTCGACGAATGGCGCAAGGCGGCGCTCGAACATGCTGCCGAATCGGGTGAGGAGCCGCAGTTGCTGGTCGTCACCAAATCGCTCTCCACACTCTCATATCCGCATTCCGCAAAACTAGGATTGCGCGTGGTGCTGCTCACCCCGGTACTCAATCCGCCGCCATTCGACAAGCACAAGTCGGTCATTCCCGCGCCGCTGCCGGGAACTGCCGGCAGCCCGATGCCGCTAATCTGCGCAGGTGACGCCGACCCATACTACGATGACGCCAAAGCGCATCTGCTCACCGACCATGTGCGCACGTACGCTGGTGCCAACCATTCCATCGAAGTGCCGGACGATTGGCAGACGTCGCTCGACTACCTGAAACAGGTCACGCAAGCCATCGTCGACTACGCCGGCTGAAAAGAACGGGACGGAATATGCGCATCGTATTGCAGAAGGTCAGCGAAGGATCCGTCGACGTGGTCGACGAGACAAGCGGAGAAGTCGACACCACATTCGAACCATAGCATATAGGCATCGGCTATGTGCTGCTCGTCGGAGTGGAAGACACGGACGGAGCGAAACAAATCGACTGGCTCGCCCGCAAAATCGCCAACCTACGCGTCTTCGAAGACGAGAACGGCAAAATGAACCGTTCCATCCACGACGTGAACGGTAGTGTGCTGTCCATCTCCCAATTCACGCTATACGCGAACGTGCGCAAAGGCAACCGCCCAAACTTCGTGAAAGCCGGAGCGCCCGCGCACGCCGAACAGACATGGCACGGATTCAACGACGCCCTGCGAGCACAAGGATTCGAAGTAAAAGAAGGACGATTCGGCTCCCACATGCGCGTGCGGCTCGCCAACGACGGTCCGGTCACCATCATCCTTGACACCGACGAACTCGGCGTCTGACCCAGAACCCAACGTGAAACCCTATATCCGACGATTGTCATAGGGTAAAACGCATGGGAATATGGAACGACCGCAAATTGATCGTCAACTGCCTGCCGTTGACCGAATCCGAACGTGCGCAATTCATACGTGCCGCGAAAGACATACCACAGGAATTCGTCGGCGATTCGACCCAACGGGGAAGCATGAGCTGGACCGCCGCAGTACCGGAGGAACTCAAAGCCAAAGCCACCGCGGTCATCGGCAACATCGCGCCCGAGGAATGCGCGCAGTGCCCCAAACTCGAATGGCTTCAAACTTGGAGCGCCGGCGTCGACAAATACCAGCGACCCGGCATCCTGCAGCCCGGATCCATGCTCACCAATGCCACCGGAGCCTACGGACAAAGCGTCTCCGAACACATGTTCGCCATGATGTGGGCCATCATGAAGAACCTGCACATCTATGCGGCAAGCAACCCGAATGCCATGTGGCAAGACGCGGGCCGCGCCGTCAGCCCCAACGGAAAAACGGCGCTCGTCATCGGAACCGGCGACATCGGATCACACTTCGCACGACTCTGCAAAAACGTCGGAATGACAACCATTGGCATTCGCCGTAATCCCGCCGTCGAAGCGCCGGGCGTCGACCATATCGTAGGATTCGAGTCCCTCGACGACGTGCTGCAATACGCCGATGTGATCGCCATGTGCGTACCATCCACTTCGACAACGTACCACCTGCTCAATGCGGAACGCATCGCATCTCTCAAACCTGACGCCATCATCATCAACGCGGGCCGCGGCAACGCCATTGAAAGTCAGGCGCTTGCCGACGCGCTCGCGGAAGGACGAATCCATGGCGCCGCGCTCGATGTGACCGAACCGGAACCGCTGCCGGCCAACTCGCCGCTGTGGTGCGAGCCGAAATGCCTCATCACCCCACATGTGGCGGGAGGCAACCATCTTGAGATCACCGAACGCAGTATCATCTCCATTGCATTAGGCAACGTCCGCTGCTACGCCAACGGTCAGTCGCTCGACAATCGCATGCCCATCAAAAGCTGACGGTCGCGCGTGCGGGGAGACCCGTATGATGGCAGTCGGGAAGAAAGGAAAGGGTATGACATTGAACAAATGGCGTCGTGCGACGGAATGGTTCATGACGGCATTGGCGTTGGTGTTCCTGTTCGCGTATTCGTGGGAAGTGCTGGCGAGGACGCATATCCTGTTGTGTGAAATGGTGATCAACATCATCTGGATGGTGTTCATCGCCGACTGCGTCGTTTCGATCCTGCTGGCGGAAGATAAGAAAACTTGGTTCAAAGACAATCTGCTGATGCTGGTGTCCATCGCATTGCCCGTCTTCAGGCCGTTGAGACTGCTGCGTCTGGTGGCAGTGCTCAACGTGCTCAATCGTACCGGTGGCATGGCGGTGCGTGGGCGCATCACACTGTACACATGCTGCAGCGTGACACTACTGATGTATATCGGCGCCCTTGCCGAATTGGATGTGGAACGTGGGGTTCCAGGCGCTTCCATCACCGATTTCGGTGAAGCGATATGGTGGTCGTTCGTGACCGTCACCACAGTCGGCTATGGCGATTTGTCTCCGGTGACATGGCAGGGAAGATGCATCGCCATCGGACTGATGATAACCGGCGTTGCCCTGATCGGCATCGTCACCGCGACGCTGGCTTCATGGATTGTCGACCGTGTTCGTGACGAGACCGACAAGCGTGCGGATGAGGCGGAATCGGAAACGGAACAGTTGCGCCACAATGTGCGGGAACTGACGGACACCGTCAACCAGCTGCGCGATGATATCGCGCAGCTGCACAGGTTATAGCGGTTCTCATGCCTGCACCGGTATTATCGGTCGGTTCCACGGCCAACGCGGATCCAACCGATAAGCCGACAACCAACCCCACGGCCAGCAATCCGGACAATACGGACATCATCGAATTGTGACGACGCCACCCTCGCGCTGCTGGAATCCGAACCGGTGGAACTCGATCCATGGCAGCCGCTCACCAAGCGTTGCCGCTGATATAACCGGTATGGAGCGAAGCCGTGGCTGGGATTGCAGCCACGGCTTTCCTGTTCCGCTGTGCTGATACTCTTTCATAAGAACAAATGTGCGAACGATTGGGGTTCAGTTGGCGGATACTTTGTCATGGCTTTCCGACGAACTACGCAGCGAATGCAGTCAGCCTGTATTGCAGCGTGCCCGTGGAATCGCCAACCAGTGGCGTGCGAAAATGTCGGATCTGCATTGCCTGAACGACTCCGATTCCGACCGCATTACCCTGCATGCCAATATGCGGGGCACCACCTCACCGTCCAGCCGATACGAAGTGCAGGCCACGCTTGATTTGCATGATGAGCTTTTCTTGGCCAGGTATTGCTCGTGCCCCGCGTTCAACGGTTCGCAGCACGGTTATGGCACGTATTCGTCGGCATATTCGCCCAGCTACCGCAACAATCCAAAATATCGCAGTTTCGATGATGATGACGATGAATACGATTATGTCGATGATTATGATGATTTCGGTTCAGGATCGACGTTCGGTCATGTGCAGGACGATGACGAGTTCGATTCGGATCCGGCTGGGGGGCGCCGCTATACTGGCATGTGCAAGCATGTCGCCGCAATGCTGCTGCTGTTTCTTGACCAGCCCGAACGGTTCCGCGGATTCAAGCGAAGTGGCGTGACCTCGCATATCCTATCCGACTACATGCGTGCGCTGGATGCGAAGAATGACAATACCGGTCAAAGCGCGCAGCTTAACGTGCTCAAGCGCATCGTCGACGCGAAAAGCCGTCTCGCCGACGAGCAACGAGGCGTCATTACGCAAGGGGCCACGAAAACAAAACGCAAGAGCGGTTCCATCATAGTGAAACCGGGAAGCGTGCGTCTGGAGCCCACGCTGATCATGAACCGTGAGCTGTGGAGCCTGACTTTGAAAATCGGCTGCGGCAGTGCGAGCTACGTCATCAAAAGCATTTCCAAATTCGTAGCCGACATGCGCAGCGGCGCATACGTGTCATACGGGCAGAAACTCTCGTTCACCCACACTCCGGACATGCTCGAACCGTTCTCGCTGCAGCTGTTCCGATTCCTGCAAGGTGTTGTCGGGTCACGTGCCGCTGCACAGCTGCAGAACAACTACTATTACGCGCCAGACGTGCGTATCGAACGTGAAATCATGCTCACCGATGGGGAATTATGCGATCTACTGAACCTGTTCAGAGCGGAACCGCAACAGGACTACATCGAAGACGTGCTGATAGCACGTGGGCCGCTGGAAGCTCCTAAGCATGAGGGGCGTGAGAGGGCGCGGCAGCTCACTTCGGATGATTTCGCCCATACGGATGACACCGCTCCGAACTATGTCGAAGTGGCCACGCCAGGGGAGTCCAGATCGCATACTATCGCCATATTCGATGGCAATCCGCAATTTCGGTTCATCGCCGAATATGTGAAGGAAGGTGCTTCGTCGGGCGTGCGTATCACGTCGAACCGTACCATCACGGATCGGATTGTCGGGCAGCGGGGCGTGTACCTCATGAGTGCCGAACATAACGGCACTCCGACGGATTCCCATATGAGGCCAGTGAGCGGACTCTTCCGTTGTACCGACAGCATCCTTCCCGCAGTGGACGCGTTGATGACATTGTGCGCGTCGAACGTTAGCGATGGTGTGTTCATTGCGGAAAACGACTGGCCCATGTTCGCACGAACAATACTGCCAAAACTTACCGAAGCGGGCATTGGTTTCGATATTCCGCAGGAAGTCGCCGAACGGATGGGAGTCGACTGCCAGATCGAATTCTACTTGGACCGTGATCTGCAGGGCATCACCTGTGAGGCTGTGGCACGATACGGCGATTTCGTGTTCCAGTTGGTGCCGACCGCCAAAGCGCTACGAGGCGTGATTAATCCGGACTCGCGGTCGAAAGCGGCGCTCATCAAACGAGATACGGCCCGCGAATCATTCGCGGTGCAGGTGGTTCGCCAGCTTTTCCCGACATGGAGTTCCATTGACGTGGCGCGGATTCGTGAGGAAGACGAACAGACTATTCTGCTCTTGCTCACCGAAGGCGTGGATATCTTGCGTTCGGTCGGGCAGGTGTTCTCCACGGCCGCGTTCGACGGCATGATGATGCCAGGCAGCCCTACGGTGAAGGTCGGACTGTCCATCGACTCGAATCTGGTTGAGATTTCGCCGATAGCCGACGAAGTGCCGATGAACGAGGTCGGCGCGTTGCTGAATTCCTACCGCAGGAACCGCCGCTACCATCGATTCAAGGACGGTACGTTCGTTGATCTGAAGAATGCCGATCTGCATGAACTTGATCAGATTGCCACAGATCTTGACCTTGATGAGCAACAGCTTGATTCCGGAAGAATCACCATTCCCGGATATCGGGCGTTCCTCTTGGATGCTCAAGTTGATGACGACGGCAAAAGCGAATCGTTCGTCGACTATGTCAACGATGTGAAAATCATCGACCCGAAACGATACGAAGTGCCCCGCAACCTCAAAAACGTACTGCGCCCATACCAGGTGGAAGGCTTCCAATGGCTTTCCACCTTGTGGGACAAAGGTTTCGGTGGCATTCTTGCCGACGAAATGGGTTTGGGCAAATCCGTGCAATTGCTGTCACTGGTGGAAGCTCGCAAGGGGAGCGGTCCAGCGTTGATTGTCTGCCCGGCATCCTTGGTATACAACTGGGCTGCCGAATGCGAGAAGTTCACGCAGGATCTTACCATCGAAGTTGTGGCAGGCACGAAGGCACAACGGCGCAAGCTCATCGCAGCCGTGGCACAGCAATGGAAGAACCCCTCGGAATCCAACGATATGCAGCGTACCGATGTGGTGATCACCTCATACGATTTATTGCGCCGCGACGTGGATGATTACGCCGCCTGCCGGTTCGCATTGATGGCGCTCGATGAGGCGCAATACATCAAAAACCATGCCACGAAGTTGGCGAAAGCCGTCAAACAGATCACCGCCGAACACCGGTTCGCATTGACGGGAACCCCCATCGAAAACCGGTTGAGCGAACTGTGGAGCATCTTCGACTTCCTCATGCCCGGATTGCTGGGAACCTACACGAAGTTCCGAGAAAAATACGAACAGCCGATCATGGCACCCGGTTCTGAACATTCCGTCATGGCTGACAAACTGCAGGCTTTGGTCGGACTGTTCATTAAACGACGTCTGAAAAAAGACGTGCTGACCGATTTGCCTGACAAGTTCGAAAACGTGCTCACCGTCAAACTGGAAGGCGAACAGCGCAAACTCTATGCGGCGCACGAGCAACGGTTGCGCGCCACCCTTACCAAAACCAAGGACGCCGACTTCAATACGAAGAAGATTCGAATCCTTGCGGAATTCACACTGTTGCGCGAAATCTGTTGCGATCCGAGACTCGTCTATGCGGATGCGAAAAACGCTTCCGCCAAACTTGACGCCATCTGCGAACTCGTATCCACGTGCATGGACGAAAGCAAGAAAGTGCTTGTATTCTCGCAGTTCACTTCATTCCTTGACCTGATTGGTACACGTTTGGCTGAACAGGGCGTGGACTTCTACACCATCACCGGCGAGACACCGAAGAAACGCCGTGTGGAACTGGTGGACGAATTCAATGGCAACGATGTTCCCGTATTTCTCATCTCGCTCAAAGCGGGCAATACGGGGCTGAACCTTGTGGGTGCGTCCGTAGTGGTGCACGCCGACCCGTGGTGGAACGCGGCCGCGCAGAACCAGGCCACCGATCGTGCGCACCGCATCGGACAGACGCAGGATGTGAACGTGTACCAAATCGTAGCCAAAGACACCATTGAGGAACGCATCCTTAAACTGCAGGAGAAGAAAAGCGAGCTTGCCCAACAGTTCACCGACGGCACCGCATCTGGAGGCGTCGGCACACTCAGCAAAGACGACTTGCTCGACCTGCTGGCATAACAATCAACGTACCTGCCGCTTGCTTGAACGCACACGATACGAAAGCAACAGGCAAAGCGCACACTGCGTCAACACACCATGAGGCGACGTTCATGCCATAGGCAAAAGGCATATGAGGCTAAGATCATGGTTTCCGGATTAAAGATTGATGCCTGCTGATAATAGACGCCAGTGAGACGCGGTTTGCATATTTCCGACGATAGGCGTATATATAATCGTGCAAGTTTCAGGGAAGGTGAAAATCCTTACTGGCGGTAACGGTACGACTGACGTTCATAACGGTCCCATGCCGAAGCCCGCGACCCGCGAAAGCGGCTGATCCGGTGAGAATCCGGAGCCAACGGTCAAAGTCCGGATGGAAGAAACGGGGCTCAACATGAGTGTATCCTCACCAAACAATACCCAAAACAACGACGCCGAAATCGCCAGCGGAAGCATGACGCGCCCCGACAACGCGCATTCCACAGGCGTGGCCGACTCTGGACGCTGGTCCACCAAACGCATCGCCATGTATGCGCTGTTCGTGGCGCTGTCGATGGCCGTCAGCTTTGTGGAATTTCCCATTGTGCCGGGCGTTGAATGGCTCAAATATGATCCATCCGGCATTGTCAGCCTGGTGGCAGGTTTCGCCTACGGGCCAGCGGCGGCGGTAATCGTCAGCGTGCTTGGTTTCCTGCCGCACCTGTTTACCAACCCATGGGGCACGCTTATGGCCGTGCTCGTGGCTTTGGCATTATCCGTGCCGGCAGCACTGATCTACCGCAGGAACAAGACCCGCAAAGGCGCGGTCATCGGCATCATCGTCGGTGCGATCGCAGCCTTGGCGATGGCGATTGTGGGCAATATAATCGTCACACCGTTCTACGCGCATATGACCACCGCACAGGTCGTGGCATTGATCGTGCCGGCGCTTCTGCCGTTCAACGCGTTGAAATTCACCATCCATGGCGTGGTCACCTTCCTGATCTACAAGCCGATCTCCAACCTGTTGAACCGCTGAGCCTCGTTCACCATATTGATGAATAGAAAGGAACCTTCCGACCTATGGAAGGTTCCTTCCGTTATATGAAAGACTTTTTCCATGAACCCTGACAGCGCCACGAACACCATCGCGGTCGAACTGCACGATATTCGTTTCACCTACGACTCCGGCGCGACCTGGGCACTCGACGGCGTGAACCTGACCGTTCGCCAAGGAGAACGTGTATGCTTGGCAGGACCAAACGGGTCGGGCAAATCCACACTCTCACGCATCATCGCAGGACTTGCCGCACCCGATGCCGGACATGTCACGCTGTTGGGAAACGACGTCTTCGATGAAACCGGCGCGCACGCTGACGCTTACCGCAGCGCCCGGCATGGCATCGGGGCGGTTTTCCAACATCCGGAAGATCAGATCGTCACCACCGTCACCGAGGATGATGTTGCCTTCGGTCCGGAAAACCTCGCCATTGCGCATGATGATATCGATATGCGCATCGCCATGTCACTTGACGCAGTCGACATGAGCGGACAACGAGAAGCCGATCCCACGCGAATGAGCGGAGGCCAACAGCAGCGCGTCGCCATCGCCGGCATGCTTGCCATGAATCCCGAAATCCTCGTGCTCGACGAGCCTACCGCCATGCTCGATCCGCAAGGCCGCGCCGACATCATGCATATTCTTGACGAATTGCAGCAGCACGGCACAACCATCATTCTCGTCACCCACCATCGTGACGAATTCGCCAATGCCGACCGCATCATTCGCCTGGATAACGGGCGTATCGTGCAAAGCGCTCGCGGTAATACTGCAAGTATTCCGGAAATGGACGAATCAGGCACAGCGCAAGAAGACAACCCAATTGCCAAATCCAATATTGCAAATGGCGCATCGAAGCCAACATCAGCTGTACCAATCATTGAAATCCATAATCTGATATATCAATATCCAAACAGTAGCAAGCCTGTGCTCGATAAGCTTTCCATAACCATCAATGAGGGTGAAACCGTGGCCATCACAGGGCATAACGGTGCAGGCAAAACCACCCTCGCGCGTCTTCTCTGCGCGCTGGAACAGCCGCAATCTGGCAGCATTACCGTCAACACCATTCCCGTCGCACGCCAACGCGCCAACGGCAATATGCAGCCGCTCAAGCGTGCGGACCGCGAGAAACTGCGCGCCACCATCGGCTACGTCATGCAGCACCCCGAACGTCAGCTTTTCGCCGAAACCGTAGCCGAGGACGTCGCCTACGGTCCGCGCAACCAACGGCTTGATGAAGCGCAAGTGGATGAACATGTCAGCCAAGCCATGGCATTGCTGCATATTGAACATCTTGCCGACCGTTCGCCATTCGACCTTTCCGGCGGGCAGCAACGACTCGTTGCCATAGCGGGCGTCATCGCATGCCAACCGCGGATTCTCATTATGGACGAGCCGACCGCGGGACTTGATGAAGCGGCCACAACCCGCGTGCACGATCTCATCCAAACCCTTCATTCCCAAGGCGTCACCGTACTTATCATTTCCCATTCGCAAACGGAAATCGACGTGCTCGCCGATCGGGTGATCGCGCTTGATCGCAGACAAAACGGTAATGACGTCACTCGAGATATCGGAACCAATGTCACTTCCGAAACGGCAGGTTCGAAGAATCTGCACACGCTTGGCTCCGGACATGCAAAGGAAGACGTCCGTGAAAACCGTAGTTTTATGGAACGGCTTGACCCGCGCGTGAAGATGGTGAGCGCGTTGGCGGTCATGTTCTCCGCATTCGCCATCCGCTCCTTCTGGCAGTTACTGGTGGCCGCACTGTTGACCGGCATGATCGTTGCGACATCAGGCATCGGCGTGAAACAACTGTTCAAATCGATTCACATGTTCCTTGCATTGTTCGTGTTCTGCGGACTGCTCAATGTGTTCTTCGTACGATCCGGCAATGTTCTTGCGAACATCGGACCGATTCCAATCACCGACGACGGTGTGCGTATCGCTATACTGTACGCCTGCAGATTCGTTGCGGTCATTATCGTCGGAGCGGTATTCCTTGCCACGACCACTCCCACGGCCATTACCGACGCGTTCGAAGCCTTGCTCAAACCCTTCGCAAAAATAGGCGTGCACGCGCAGGAGATCGCACTGGTGATGAGCCTCGCACTGCGGTTCCTGCCCACTCTGGGAAGCGAGGCGAAAGCCATTGCGGACGCACAGGCGGCTCGAGGTGGCAGCATCGAAACGGGAACGTTCGTGCAGCGTATCAAGGCGATGGTTTCCATCATCATTCCGGTGTTCGCAGGGGCGATACGCCATGCCGACAATCTCAGTCTCGCACTTGACGCGCGATGCTATGAAGAGGGTATCGCACGCACACATTGGCGCGTGATGAGCATCGCCAAACGAGACATTGCCGCGGGCGGTGTGGTTGTGGCATATGTGGCTGCGTTGGTTCTGATCGCTGGACTAAACTGAAGACAGTCGGCGGATTTTACCGTCCTCACGCTACTCTTGAGCAAGCATCACAGATAGGAATGGAACAAGTTATGGCATTAACCAAAAAGCAGGTCAAGCAGCTGCGAGGCCTGGCCACCAAGCTCAATCCGCTCATCCAGGTCGGCAAGAACGATCTGAGCGAAAACGCCATCAAGCAGGCGGACGAAACCATCGAAAAGCGTGAGCTCATCAAGTGCTCCGTGCTCGACGGATCCGGTCTGACCGCCAAGGAGGCAGGCGAGGGATTGGCTGAAGAACTGAACGCGGAACTCGTGCAGGTCATCGGCAACCGTTTCGTGCTCTACCGCCGCTCCCATCGCGACGACGTGGAACATATCCGCCTCGTGCGCGAGTAAAGCGGGAAACTGACGCGACCAAACATAACAGGGCGGGTGCTTTCTGAAAACCAATCAGAAGACACCCGCCTTGCTGCAATGAAAATAAACAATCGAAAGTCAGGAAACCCCATGAAGGAGTGCTATCAGCGCGCCTGATTCCATTCGGGCTTCCATGTGTACTGCATGTCGTACGCGCTGGCCCAGAACATGTATTCGTTCTCCACGCCGGTCACGAAAATGTCGATCAGCTCGCGCTTGCGCTCCTCGCTCGCGTCGGCCACCAGTTTCTCGATATGTTCGAGCAGCCACACGGAATCCTGCCAGAACTCGTCGGTCTTATACATGTCGACCCAGCTCTTGTACGGATTGTCGTCGAGCGTGTCCGCGAACTCGGCGGCAAGACGATAACCGTAATCCGCATACACCCAGGCGCACGGCAGCACGGCCACGAGAATGTCGAGAATGTCTTTGCCGTAGGCGATGGAGAGAATGTTCGACGTGTAGGCGCGCGCGAAGGCCGACTGGCGCACATTGTTCATCTGCTCTTCGGTGATGCCATAGCTGGCCAAGTAGGAACGGTGCACTTCGGTCTCGATCTGCAGGGCGCCGTTCTGCACCTTGAGCATGAACGCCATGATTTCAGGGTCGGTGGCCTTGGCCAACCCCAAAGCGTGCACTCTGGCGTAATCGTTCACATAACGAAAATCCTGCAGCAGATAGAAGGCGAAACGCTCGCGTTGCAGTGTGCCTTCGCCAAGCTCGCGGATGAACGGCTGCTGGTAGCCTTCCTCCCAAACCAGGTCGGCGGCCTTGCGCATGCGCTGCGCGAACGGCGGAAGATTGTCGCGTTGGATGCCTTTGGCGGCGTCGAACTCATAATCGAAATCGGTTGTTGATGTCACAGCAGTCACTAGACATGCCTCCCTACGCTGGTGTTAACCATCAGGTTCAAAGGGTTCAGGCCTCACTTGGCCCATCTCAACCCGACAAACACGGGTTCCCCTGCATTACGCCGTACATTATGGCAAAGCCGCACGAAATGTGCAAGAGCCCGTCCGTCGAATGGAATCGTGCCGCATGATGCGAACACAGGCGATGTTCGGTTGAGGGCGAGTGCAAGAATGGAACGTATGACTGAAAAGCAAGTTGCGAAGAACACCATCGAAAAGCTGGCTATCGTCGTGGTGACGTACAGGCGTCAGCAGCTGCTCGCCACCCTGTTCGAATCCATCGAAAAACTCACTGTGGCGCCATGGCGTATCATCGTCGTGGACAACGAGCACAGCGAGGCGACCCAAGGCATGGTCGACGATTTCCGTGAAGCGGTCACCGCGCAGTGGGGCAATACCATCGCCGACCAGTCGGGCAACGAAAGCCGTGTGGTGTACGCGCCGCAATCCGACAACCTCGGCGGCGCAGGCGGCTTCTCCGCAGGTGTGAAGAAGGCATACGAGCTGGGTGCGGAGTGGTTCTGGGTGATGGACGACGACGTGGCCGTGATGCCTGAGGCCATCGAAAGGCTCGCCAAGTGGACCGGCAGCCATGATGTGATCCAGGGAAGCCGATACGACTACGACGGAGGCCCGTTCTACTGGCAGTACGATTTCATCGTGCCTCTTGGCATTCCCAATCCGATCGCTCCGGCCGCGTTCGGGCGTCCCGGCTATCGTGTGATGGACACCTTATGCTTTGAAGGCGGCCTGTTCCGCCGCAATATCGTGGAACAGATCGGTTTGCCGGATCCCCGCTTCTTCATCTACTGGGACGATACGATGTACGGCTATCGCGCCAGCAAGGTCACCAATCCGATCGTGGTGCCTGACGTGATCCTGCGACGTACGCGCGAGATCGGTAACTGGGATATCGCCGGCGTGCGTCAGCTCAACTCCACTTCCGACATGAACCGCTACCACATCATGCGCAACCGTGGCTACATGGCACGCTATTTCATGTCGTTCGGCGATTACCGTCCGCTGATGTTCGGCTTTGGCACGTTGCTGACCGCCGCCAAGGAGGTCATTCGCTTGGTGATGGTGGACCGTGAGCATGCCAAGACCGGCTTGGTGCAGATTGCCAAGGGTTGGTGGGATTCGCGCAAGCTGCTGCATGATCCGGATTGGAAGCCGATGCCGCCGCTCAAGTAATGTTGTCGCGCCGTTTTTCAGACGGCTGTTTCCTTACGATTCGCCCCATGCCGATGCGTTGCGTTGGCATGGGGCGAATCGTTTGCAGAAAACAATCGCAAATATTTGCGTTTCATTGCGACAGATTATGCAATCGTATTCACCAATTGTGTATTGTCGGCGCGTTTTGGGGCATGGGGCGAGTTACTATGGCGTTTACCGGTTCGATATACCCACTATGTACCTTGATAGGAGAGGTCGAAGATGATTGAAACTGCACAGGCATTTGGCGTTGACATTGGCGGCTCCGGCATTAAGGCAGCCCCGGTTAACCTCGAGAAGGGCGAATTTGCTGAACCGCGTCTGAAGATCCTCACCCCGGAGGTTTCCACTCCGAAGGCCGTTGGCGAAATCGTTCGCCAGCAGCTCGAGCATTTTGAGGTTCCTGAGTCCGCTCCGGTCGGCATCGCATTCCCCGCTCCGATTCATGTTGGCGAGAAGCTCGGCTATATGGCCAATCTGGACCAGTCTTGGGTTGGCGTGGACGTCACCGAAGTGTTCTCCGAAGCTTGCGGTCGTCCGGTCACCGTGGTGAACGACGCTGATGCGGCCGGTCTTGCCGAACAGCAGTTCGGCGCAGCCAAGGGCCAGGACGGCCTGGTCGTCGCCACCACGCTGGGCACCGGCATCGGCACCGCGCTGATCTTCAACGGCGAGCTCATTCCGAACACTGAGCTCGGCCATTTGGAACTGCTCAAGGGCAAGGGTGACGCCGAGAAGTACGCGGCATCCTCCATTCGTGAAAAGCTCGATATGGGCTACAAGAAGTGGGCCAAGCGTCTGACCAAGTATTATTCCCTGATGGAGTTCTACTTGGATCCGCAGCTGTTCGTCGTCGGCGGTGGCGTGTCCCGCGTGTCCGAGAAGTTCCTGCCGTACATCGACATCAAGACCCCGATCGTCGCAGCCAAGCTGCACAATGAGGCTGGCATCATCGGCGCTGCGTACTACGCAAGCATCAAGCAGAAGTGATGTCGTGAACCATAAAGGTTCCTAACCTTCATATAAGCGAGAGCCGTCCGATTCATCCGTCGGACGGCTCTTGTTATTCCTCTGATGATCGCATGGCGAATGCATCCTTCTTGCTCGATGCAACACTTGCGCAACCCAGAGAGTATGGTGGAGACCATGCGTTTTTCCTCCAGAGTCGATATCAGCGAGCCCAATCCCATCGCCAAAGCCGAAGCGGAAGCCAAAGCAAACGGCATCACACTCGGCAAACTCAACGACTCCAATCCAACCAAACATGCGCTCGCGTCGGAACTATTGCCGGACATCTACGGAGCGGAGCCACGCGGGCAACGATACGCACGCGAAGCGCTGGCCGCATTCCTGCATGAACAAGGCAATACCGCTACCGCCGACGACCTATACATATTGAGCTCGACGTCCGAAGCGTACTCATGGCTGATCAAACTGCTCTGCAATGCAGGTGACGCCGTGCTCGCACCGAAGCCGGGATATCCGCTCATCGAATCGATCGCACGACTCGAATGCGTCGACATGATCGAGTACCAGCAACGTTTCGACGGATCCTGGTACATCGACGTGGCCGAACTACGCGAAGCGCTTGAAGGTGAAGATGGCGGCCGCATCCGCGCGCTGGTGCTCATCAATCCCAACAATCCGACCGGATCGTACGTCAAAGCGTCGGAACGTGAGGCCATTGTGCGGCTTTGTCATGACCATGAGGTGGCCATCATCGCCGATGAGGTGTTCTACGACTATGATCTTGAACCATTCGATGGCAACGCGCGTCTCGCGGGGGAGACCGGCACGCTCACATTCGCATTGGATGGGTTCTCGAAGACATTGGCCGCGCCACATGCCAAAGTGGGTTGGATCCAAGTGTCCGGCCCGGCGGCTGAAGTGGATGAGGCCAAGCGCAGACTCGACGTGGTCGCCGACGACTATCTGCCAATGAGTGAGATCATCGCCAAACAGATCCCCGCCATGCTGGGCGCCGCAGCCGCGCAGACCGCGCGCGTGCGAGAGCGCGTGCAAACCAACCTCGCAACCTTGCATACCATGCTGGATGATGACGAGCAGGGCATGGTCAGCGTGTTGCGTGCCGAAGGCGGATGGAATGTGCTTTTGCGCGTGCCCAGCGTGCTTGACGAGAACGAACTGGTGTTGTCCATGATCGAAAAGCACGGAATTTCAGGACAGCCCGGCTATTTCTTCGATATGACGTCGAACGGCTATCTCGCGATCTCGTTATTGCCGGAACCCGACGAATTCAGGCATAACGTTCAGACGGTGCTTGACACCGTCAACACAATGATCGGCTGAAACATGTTGTGGTTCCATCGTCGACACCGATGAAGGAGCCGCAACATGTGGGGAACGGGAATAATCCGTGGGCATGGTCAGGCTTTGGAAGCCTCATATTTAGCGCGGATGAGGTCCGTGTAAAAGGCCACGGCCTCATGCGGGCCACCGTCGAACACCACCTGATGATCGTCGACCACCAGCGTGCGGTCGATCGCATATTCCGCGCGTGTGATCAGCTCCGTGTCATGCGTGGCGAACACTACCTGTTTGTCGTAACTGAACAGAGCTTTCGCCACATGCGCGGACGCCACCTCGTCCAAACCCTTGGTCGGCTCGTCGGCAACGATCACCGCGGGGGAGAAGCTCAATGCGGAAGCGATCGCCAGCAGATGACGTTTCTCGCTATCCAATGCGGAGGCGGGCTCACGTGCGACCGCCGCCAGATCGAAATGCGCGAACAGATTGCCGATGATCGCCTGGCGTTCGCTTTCCGGCACCTTATGCTTCTTCAACGGTTCATCAATCGCCTCGCGAATGGAATCCGCTTTGTAATAACTGTTCGGAATTTCCTCGCGACGAACGCGGCCGATCATCGATTCGATACGTTTCAGATCACGTTTCACCGACGGATCATACGCAGCACCATTCGCGTCGATACGCACCGAACCGGACGTCGCAGACAATGCGCCATCCAACAGCTGCAGCAACGTGGTCTTACCGGAACCATTCAACCCGATCACAGCCACACGTTTGCTTTCCGGAGTGATCGTCAACGATGTCGGCTCCAGACCGACATTGCCATCCTCATACGTGTGGCCTGCCTGATCTAGCGTGAACGTGACGTCATGCGTCGCTTCGGGACGTTTGGATGAAAACAGCGAATCGAAAAAACCCATGGCAACCATTGTACGGGCGTGCCGAACCCATTGCATACGAAACGGGGCCGGAAATCCAAACTCCCACAAGGAGTTTAGATTCCCGGCCCCGTCAAGCCTGCGGACAGGATGTCAGGCGAAATAGAATCCCGAGAAATCGTACTTGTACACGCGGTAGATGTACGCACTGTTCAACGTCATCTTGAACTGCGCCAGCAGATCACCATCCTTGTTGTACTGGCCGAACAGACCCTTCATGCCCGAGTCGATGAGGATCTGGCCATTATCCAATTCCTGCGCGGAACTGACATACGGCGAATATGGAACGTCGAACGATGACACTTCCGTATACGTGCCGGCATTTTCGTTGACCAGATACTTGCGATACCGCGAATTTGCCGTATCGGACGACAATTCGGTCGAAATGCCGTCGATCACCGACCAGTCAAAATCAGGACGCGTCAACGAAGTGCCGAAATTGTTATCGAACATATACATGTAATACTGGCCGTCAGGCAGCGAATCATCGGCGACATACGTGATAGAATGCTGGCCGCCGGTATCCGAAAAATCACCGGACTTCGTCAGGAAACTGCTGGCCTCATCGGTGCCGGCCCACACGGATGGCTCGCCGATCATATAATCAAGCGTCGGATCCGATTCCAAATCATCCACCTTGATGATGGTGGACGTCTCACGGGCGGAGAACAATGCGGAACCGTCATCCAACAATTGAATGGTATTGCAGTGCAGCCAATCCCAACGATTCTTGGCATTCGAATCCGACTCGTCGGTTCCCGCATGCGTGGTGGAGGCCTTATAGTCGGCGAACAGCTCACCGAAATCCACCAAGCGGGTTACACTTCCGGTGGAAGTGCTGAGCTTGATGACCTGATCCTGCACGGCGTTGTCGTCACGGCCGAGCTCGGTGGCCAGCAGCACGATGTCGCCGTTGGAATCCATCGCATAATCATGATGCAGAATGTAGTCGGATCCCAGATCGTAGATCTTCTCCAGCTTGCCGAGACGGTTCATCGCCACCATATGATGCGTGGACGCGGAGAACCACATGAGACCGTCATCATCGAACAGCAGACGGTGCGAACGATAGTAGAGCACCGGAATCTCACCGCGCAGCACGCCGTTCGTATCGTAGTAGAACATGAAATCCTGTTCGTCGGAATCATTGCCGAGAATCGCATACAGGCCGCCGCCCAGATCCTCACCTGAATCGGCTGCGACGGTCTTCTCCAACTGCACCTCCTCATTGCCCAGCAGGGATGCGCCCCTGTGTTCGATGGCATGCGTGCGGGACTTGCCGTCGGCATCGGTCAGCGTGATGGCGACGGTGTTCTTCTCGCCGGGAATGAGGCCGAGCAGCTGGAATTCGTGGGTTTTGCTGTATTGCGATTCCTGATAGGCGTCACGAGTGAAATCCGTATAGCCGTCTGCATGCACGGTATAGGAGACGGCAACCGCGTCGTCGGTAGTGAAATACACATACAGTGACGTGGTGTTGGTGCCGTACGGATCTTCGGTGACAAACATGTCATCCTCTGTTGCGGAGGACTTGCTTTTTTCCTGCTCGAGCTTGTCGTCGGCCATATCCTGATAGTCGGCTGTGTACACGTTCTCGATACGTGCGTTCAGTCGTTCAATCCTGTTTTGTTTGATGGCCGCATCGACATTGTCGTAGCTGGCGAGGCAGACGCCCAATGCGACGGCTGATGCGACGACGGCCGCGGTCCAGCGTCTTACACGAGGATGGTTCGACAAAAGTGGAAGCGATTTCATGACTGATGTCTCCAACAAGGGTTCATCTCACAGCGAACAGTTACATCGCCACTGTTATCCGCAAAACTCGGAACAAGCCGAATGATTTATTGGAAAAATTGTGATAAAACCCTGAAATAACCCTGAAAACGCCGTAACTTACATCAGGGTGAACCACGACTGCACGTCATGAAACAAACCGGAATTATTACGAATCAACTCGTCGTCGCGGCCGTACAGGAACAACGACAACACCGTCAACGACAACGTGAACAACAGCAGCGCCAACACCAGCACGCGCAACAGCCAGCGAAGCCGCGGACGTTCGCAATCCAGCGCAATAAGCATCAAAGGAAGCGAAGCCAACGCAAACAGCCAGCCGAAATCGGCGATATAACGCCATCCAAGGCCACCCAGTCGCGCGTCAAGAGCCACGATCAGCAAACCCAACAGCAGGAACATCACCAATGTGGGCCACATGCCGGCATGGCCACGAACGCGCATGCGCTTACGTAGGAACGGGCAAGCCAACGCAGCCAAAGCAAGCGGAACCATGACGAACAGGCCTCCGGGCATCGCCTCCGCAAACCCCCAATCCTTCAAAGGCGCGGGATCGACGGCAAGGAACGGGAACGTATCCGTCCAACGCAACGGCAGAAACAGGTAATATGCGACCGTCCAAACAAAATTCGACCACGACTGATGGTAACTCGTCATATCCGTAACCGTCAGCTGATACGACGAACCGAAATCGAACGGCGAGGAGAAACGCACCATGTTATAGGCGAACAAGGGCACCACCACAACCAATGCGGGCACCAGCACGGCCAAAGGCGTGCGCAACGCATGCAACACGGTGCGTGCACGCCCACGCACGCCGGAACCAGACGCGATGGCACGCAACTGCCCCACAATCGCACGAATCTGCGGCCAGAACAACGGGAACGCGGCAAACGCCACCACCACAAACGACGGACGGCAACCCACATTCGCGGCAATACACACCGAACCGGCGGCCAAACGAGGCAGCGACAACGATTCGACCGTATTCGCACCACCATCGCCACCGGCATCGGCCGCGTTCGGGTGCACCGCACCCATCCATAGCCATAAGCCCAACGTGCTCAACAACAAGGACGCCGCAATCGGCACCGAATAAAAATTCGTCCGATACCACAAGTACGGGGCGTTCGACGCCAAAACCACAAAAACGCACAACATGCTGACCGCAGCCAGCGAAACATGCGGACGCACACGCTCGATCACGCGAATCGTCAACAGGCACGCGAACACCAAAAAAACAAACATCAGCAGCGGCACCGCAGCGCCAGACGGCATCATCAGACCACCATCAACCCACAACGACGTTATCGCACGATACGGCACAAACAACAGCAACGCCGGCACCACGCCAAAATACGAATACCAACGACCATCAAAAAACGCATAATCCCAATACACCGGACTCACACCATCGGCAAGCAATTGCTGACGAGTCGTCACATCATACGGATTATCCGCATCGCGCAACGCGTCGGGCACATCCAAATCAAGCCACGCATGACCATCAAGCAACGCCCGAGCCACATGATCATACTGATCGTAATCATACGTATACATGCCATCCGTATGAAAACTCAACGGCACCGCAGACACCAACTGCCACGCCACCGCCGCAACAGTCACCAACCCAGGAACCGTCAACAACACGCCCAACGTCACACGCTGACGCACACTCGACGTATTCAACGGCACCTTCCACAGGCGCGAGCCCGGACGCCACAACGCCACCAACACCATCACCAACACCAACAACGCCACACGCAACGGACTCACCGAAAACGGCACACGCACATTCGCGCGAACCGCATCAAACGGAATCAATGACCCCTTCGGCTCCACCACCTGCACGCGCACCGTACGACCGGCCGCAGCCCTCACATACAACGAACGAGACGAATCCAACGACACCGAACACAACGAACCAGCCACACGATCCGCATCCGCACGAACACGCACCGTACGCAACACGCGCGAACCGGCAGGCACACCACCCATAACCTCATCGGACACCGGCACGATCCGCACATACTCAGACGAACCATCCGCAGCCACCTGCAAATACGCCTGCGTCGGATCAGTAACCTCCAACAACCCGTCATCACGACGCTCAAGCCCCGGCCCCAACGTGTTATACGCAGCCGCCGAATCACCCGACGCCGCCAACGAGCGGAAAAACGGCACATTACACAACACGCACTCAACCAACACCACCACAACAAAAGCGGCTACAATAGCTGCGCACACACGATGACGCGCCTGAAAACGCTGTTTCGAAAAAGTCACGAACTTTATTCTAAAGGCTGCATGTCGCATTGAATTGAAAGAATGGCCCACATGTCACACCTCACACCAGCATCGCCATCAGCACACCATCCACACCAAGGACGGACCATGCTCAACCACGCCATGCAAGGGGTACGACAACTCATCAACCACAACAAACACCCCCACAACACCGCCGACGCCAACCCCTTCGGCAAAGCCCTCGACACGCCAGACGACATCGTCGATGAACTCACCCGCAACGCCATCAAACTCAACCCACTCATCAAACGACACATCATCAAAGGCTTCGAAGGCATACCAAGCACACTCCAACTCGGCTGGGCGCAACTGCCACAAACCCAAGGCAAAGCCTTCTCCATCGGACTATTCACCGACAACAACCACTTCGCGCAAATCGCGCTCGCCGACAGCAAAGCACGCGTCTTCGCGGGCACCAATCCCGAAATGGACGTGCAGGATCTGGAACCACGATTCATATTCGTCAAAGAAGAAACCCTCACCCTGCCAGACGGTCCACGATTCGGACACGCGACAAACGGCGCGCCGAAGATGGTGCGCGCGTCGCAAGGCGGTGTCGTGGGACGCATGCCCGATGGCCGCATGATGTGGCTCGCATCCTGGCTGAAAGTCGGCAACCGCTACACGCTCGAACAGATGCGTGCCAACCTGCCGGAAACCATGCGATTCGATCTGGAATACAGGGATGCCATCACCATCGCATTCTTCGCAGCCTACATGCTGCCGCAAATGAACGGGCTACTCGTGGGATTCGGCACGGGCAACATCTTCCGCAGGCTCAACCGAGAGGCGCCGATGGGCGCGATCCGCCGATCCATCAGAGACACGATGAGCGCACGCTCCCATGGCATGCGCGCATCCGGACTTGAGGATTATTTCGCCGACCTCATGCGCGAGGCAGGCGCCCTTGACAAAGACCAAGGGCTCGAAGCAGTACACGGCGCGGAACCATTGCACCTATACACGTCCAGCTACTCGGGCTGCTATTTCTTCGCTTGGGATTCCACACTGCCGTTCTCGGCATCGCTGCGCGCGCTGAACATCGAAGGCAACCTCAACCGTTTCGCCGCAGTCAGTTCATGGCTGGAACGCAACGCCCGTATCGGCAAGCTGCCCACAGAAGACACCGTAACCCGCGCGGAAGCCGCGCAAATCGACATGGCGCTACTGGAAAATCCGGCGCTGATCGCATTGAAACCGGACGACGAATTCGGCGCGATCCTCGACTCACAGCAGGATGACGGCGTCCAAGCCGTCATGCGCCTGGTGGACATCGCCGCGGAAACCAGACGTTCCATCGCCGAAAACACGAAGGACGGCGAGGATGGTACCGCCTTCGGAGCCGAAGGCGGTTCGGAATGGGTATACCGCCAGACAATGTCGAGACTATTGCGCAGCATGCGCCTGCCATACCGCTTCGACGTGGACTTCCGATGCAGTCTCCGAGACGGCAATATGGCCATCGGTTTCACCTCTGCCGGCGTTTCCATGATGCCATCCACCAAATATGACGTGTCCCGCCACGCATGGGTGGATATGACGGACGCCGAACGCGCCCGCATGAGCGCGGACTACAATCTGCGTGTTGGACTGATGATGGCCGCGTTGAGTTTTGGCGCCGATCCGGGCATACAGCGTGTGTCGATGCATATCGATTCGATTGGTTTGGAAGAGGCCGTGGCCGAGCAGGATTCCGCCATCAGCGAGCTGATGAGCGAGGCTTTGGCGGCTTTCGAACGCATTCGTACTGGAGATATGGGTGTTTCTGGGTCCAAGGCCGATCCGAAGGACGGCGATTTCCACGGAGACCCGTCCCGTCCGGTGGCGCCGAGATCCGCCGACATGGGCGTTGATGGCGTCAACTCCGAGGATACGGATGATGCGTTGAACAGCCAATTCGAGGATCTGATGCGGGATATCGACTTCGACGAAGTGACGTTCGCGGTTCCCGACGAGACTGCGAACGATTCCTCTAGCGTGGACGACGGTTCCGCACAGGGCGTGCATGATGGCGCTCTTGACGCGGGACTGATCGGCTTCGGCGATTTCGATGGGAATGGTGATGATCCATTAAGCCAGCTTCGCAAGAATCCGACCGTACGCAATCTGGTGACGGTCACCTTCACCAGAAGCGAATTCATGGAGCGTCTGGGCGAGTGCGGATTGTCTGATCCAACAGGCACATACCGTATGTTCGATGCGGAAATGGATGTGGACGGCCTCGGCGCATTGAAGCCAGTGGACGCCACGTTCGATTTGCGCGATAGTCGTTTCTCCCCATCCGGAAGTCAGGAGGAGCCTGAGCTTTCCGACGCCATATTCGACCATGACACGGCACAGCTGTTCGGCTGCCGTGACATGTCGGGGTTGTCCATTCAGCGCGTCGACCTGCTGCAGCGCGCGGTTGGCGAATTCCACAGAATCGCGCAGGACTCCCATCTGGAATCGGTGGCCAAGGCAAAGCAGGCCATGGACGTCATCAACACCATTGCCGACCCGGAATTGACGTCGTTGGCTCCGCAGGTGACGAGTGCGCTCATCGATGGCAAAGACACTCCGGACTTCTCCTTCCGCTTGGCCGACGAGCTTGACGCGGAACGCATCAAGGCGAGAGACCTGCTGTTCTCAGGACAGGTCGACCAAAGCGTGGAACTGGCCGAAGCGGCGTTGGAGCGAATGGACCGACTGTTCGCTTCGAATCCGGGCGTGCCGCGGTATTTCAACTCGTATGCGGAACGCGTCATCTACAATCGCATGTTCGCCACGGAAGGCGAACGGACCGTGCTGATTCCGGACAATCTGTTCTACGCGCATATGGAACTCGCCGACGTGCTTGCACAGGTCAAAGGCGTGAAGGCCGCGTTGCCGCATCTCAATGCGATGGTGCGATATGCGCCGGCCTACCCGCTTTCCCATCTCAAGCTGGCGGTTCAACTGGCGCGCGCCGAGGATTGGGATCCGGCCAGAGCGGCTTGCCTCAACGCGTTGCACGTCGCACTTGACCGTGAGGATGCGTCGTTCGCCTATTACAGACTCGCCTATGCGGAATGGATGTGCGACCACTTCGACATCGCGGCCGCCGCGTACATCATGAGCGAGGAGATTGCCCCCGGGCGAATCGCCATGCTGGAGAGCGAGCTGCAGGAATTGATCGGACGCGCGCAATCGCAATGCATTCCGGTGCCCACCGACGTTCCGGAAGCCATGCACGTGCTTACCCAAGCGGGACTGCCGGTATGGCCCAATACCCAGGTCGCATCCTTGGTACGCAAGGCCGCGCGGGTCTGTGTGGATGAAGGCATGTTCGTGCCGGCACGTACGCTTTCGGTTGCCGCTTCAAGGATGGATGACGAGGAGCGCGACGGTGCCGACGTGGTGCAGATGCAGTTCCTGAGGTCGTTGAACAACTGAACGGCGTGCTTTCCGCAGTGCGCCAAACAGACGTTGGCGATGCAGTAAATCGAACATTTGTGCGATAATGTGTGCATGGCGGCTCTGACCGGCAAAACATTGAAGACAGTGACAAGGCAATGACAATGACAAGGCATGACGATTCCGAACAACTCGCATGGGATTTTGACGCTTCTGAAATGGGCGGCGATACGGGCTCCGCGTCAACCGCTGTGGTTCCCGACGGGGGAGTCAGCTCATATGCGCCGGGCAGTGAACGCTGGATCGCCGCATTGCAGCCAACCGATGCCGACGCTATGCGGTTGACCCGACTTGATGTCTCGTCCATCAGTGCTGAAGCCGCGGCTCGATTGTGGGCGCGTGTGGCGGCGTGGGTGGAATCCGACCAGATCGCATACTACATCGATGACGCGCCGGTCTCGTCCGACGCCGCCTATGATGCGAGAATACGTTGTCTACAGGCGTTGGAAGCCCAGTTCCCATCCCTCGATTCCGCGCAATCGCCGACGCATCGTGTCGGAGGCACCTTCTCCAATGATTTCGCATCGGTACGCCACCCGTCTCGCATGATGAGTCTTGACGATGTCTTTTCGCTTGAGGAACTGCATGAATGGTACGACGGTGTTATTCGGGGACTTGATTGGCCTGAGACGAAGCCTTTGCCGATGACATGCGAAGTGAAAATCGACGGTCTTGCGCTTAACCTCATCTACCGTAACGGCGTGCTCGAGCAAGGTCTGACCAGAGGTGACGGCGTGATCGGCGAGGATATCACGCTCAATGTGCGCACCATCTCCACCATTCCGCAGAATCTTGCGGGACCGGAAGAAGACATTCCCGAATTCGTGGAGATCCGCGGTGAGGTCTTCATGCGATGGGACGATTTCAACACGCTCAACAAAGAAAACGAGGATGCTGGGCGCGCGCCTTTCGCCAATCCACGTAACGCGGCTGCCGGAAGCCTGCGGCAGAAGGATCCGCGCATCACCGCCACCAGAAGGCTGAGCTTCTATGCGCATGGCATTGGAACGCTCCAGTGGGGCGCCAAACGTGGTGCCGACCATGATGCGGTCAACAACCAATCCGAAGCGTATGGGTTGTATAAGAAGTGGGGCATACCCGTTTCGCCACATAACCGTGAGGTCACCACATTCAGCCAGATTCTCGACATGATCGATTACTACGGCGAGCATCGTGGAGACATCGAACACGCGCTCGACGGCATTGTCGTAAAAGTGGATGATTTGGGATTGCAACGATCGTTGGGCGCGACCTCGCGTGCTCCGCGTTGGTCCATCGCCTACAAGTACCCGCCGGAGGAAGTCAATACGGAACTGCTTGACATCACCGTGCAAGTGGGGCGCACCGGCCGTGTGACCCCAGTGGCCATATTGAAGCCCGTATATGTTGCGGGTTCGACGGTGTCGAGAACCACCTTGCACAATCCATTCGAAGTGGAACGCAAGGGTGTGCTCATCGGAGACACCGTTGTGGTGCGTAAGGCGGGCGATGTGATTCCCGAACTCGTAGGTCCTGTGCTGGAACGCAGGGAAGGACACGAAGGCCAGCTGCGCCGTTTCGTGATGCCTTCGCACTGCCCGAGCTGCGGGGCGGAACTCGCTCCGGCCAAAGAGGGGGACAAGGACATCCGCTGCCCGAACGTGGAATCCTGCCCGGCACAGTTGACCGAACGCATCATCAATCTGGCATCCAGGAAAGCGTTCGATATCGAGCATTTAGGCGACCAATCCGCCATCGCTTTGACGAATCCGGAAGAGGACCGTCCCGATTCGACGGCCACCTACGCGCCGAACATCACGGAAATCGTGGTGGAGCCGGGCGCGGAGCCCGAACCGTACGAGCCTGTGGAAGGTCTGGAGCTGCCGGCCCGCCAAACACCGGTGCTGTCCAGCGAAGCCGGTCTGTTTTCGTTGACGTCCGCCGATCTGCAGGATGTTCGCGTATGGCGTGAGGCGCCGATCATCGAAATCCACGAAACCATCGGCAAGAACGGCAAACCGAAAAAGATACGCAAACGCATTGGCGGATCGGGACTGTGGCATCAGGTTCCGGCGTTCTGGACAGCTCCTACAGTTGCAAGAAAACGTAAGGACTCCGTCGACGAATCCGCGGAATATCCCGAATATGACGTGCCTGAAGATGCCGTGGTCGTTCGCGAGGAAACCAAGGTGTCGCGTTCCGGAACATCCAGTGTGCAGCCGATATATATACGCCCCGCGGAAAACACGAGGAAAATGCTTGACGAAATGGACAAGGCGCGCCATGCCGACCTATGGCGTGTGCTTGTGGCCCTGTCCATTCGGCGGCTCGGTCCTCCCACGGCGCGTACCATCGCCAACACATTCGGTTCGCTCGACGCCATCGAACAAGCCAGCGTGGATGAACTGTCACAGATAGACGGCATCGGTCCGGAAATTGCCGAATCCGTGGTCACCTGGTTTGCTTCGGCCAAGAATCCAGGCGATTGGCGTGGCATGGTGCTGGAAGCATGGAAGGCAGCCGGAGTGGGAGTCGGACAGGCACAGACCAGTGCTCTGCCGCAGACACTGGAAGGCAAGACAGTGGTCGTCACTGGTTCGTTGGTTGATTTCTCGCGGGATTCCGCCAAAGAGGCGATTATCTCCCGCGGTGGAAAGGCCGCAGGGTCGGTCAGCAAGAAAACCGATTGGGTGGTCGTCGGCGAAAACGCTGGTGCCAAAGCCGCCAAAGCCGAGGAATTGGGAATCGCCATGCTGGACGAGGACCAGTTCAAACTGCTGCTGGAAAACGGAACGGTGTGACGCGTGCCATATCAAGCCGGCAACGTAATCACAAGAAGGCTCTGGCATGCCGCGCTTCCAGACGCTAGTCTGGTACGCGGCTAAAGGAGGAACCATGACCGACGAGCGCACCATCGAAGCGCGCATCTATGAGCGACTCAGCAAAGTAATCGACCCGGAACTGGGCCGATCCGTGACCGATTTGGGCATGATCGCAGCCATAGACGCGATACCGGTGGAAGGTAAGACGAACACCTACGAGGTTCGTGTGGAGGTCGAACTGACGGTGGAAGGCTGCCCACTGTCGCAGACTATCACCAACCAGATCAACGGAGCGGTGTCGTCATATCCGGAAGCGACATTGCTGCCGCGCATCGAAGTCGGGTCCATGAGTCAAGACAAGCTCACCCAACTTGTGGCAGGCCTCAAGGCCGAACGCAAACAGAATCCGTTCAACAAGCCGGGCATCAAAACCCGTATTTTCGCCATAGCATCCGGCAAAGGAGGCGTCGGCAAGTCTTCCGTCACTGCGAATCTTGCTGCCACATTTGCCGCATTGGGGTACGACACGGCCGCCATCGACGCCGACATCTATGGTTTCTCACTGCCGCGACTGTTCGGCGTGCATGCGCAACCCACCAATCTGAACGGCATGCTCATGCCAGTTACCGCATGGGGTGTGAAATTGATTTCCATCGGCATGTTTGCCGGCGCCGATCGTGCGATCCTTTGGCGAGGCCCGCGATTGCAGCGTTCTCTTGAACAATTCCTTTCAGACGTATGGTGGGGCGAGCCTGACGTGCTGCTGCTCGACTTGGCACCAGGTACCGGCGACATGGCGATTTCCGTGGCGCAGGCTCTGCCGAACGCGGAACTGGTGGTGGTCACCACGCCGCAGCCATCCGCCTCGGACATTGCGGTCCGCTCCGGCCTGGTGGCATTGCAGGTACCGATGAAGGTACGCGGCGTTGTGGAGAACATGAGCTATTACGAGCATCAGGGCGAACGCCTGCGGATTTTCGGCGAAGGTGGGGGTGCGCGTGTGTCGGAGCAGTTGACCGAAAGCCTTGGCTATGATGTTCCTTTGCTCGCACAGCTACCGTTGGAGCCGGAATTGCGTGAGACCGGTGAGGCCGGCCGCCCCGCCGTGTTGAACGAGGATGGCGCGTTGCGCGCCGATGGCATTGGCGAGACGTTCAGGAATCTGGCCGAATCGTTGATGCACAGACCTATGTGATGTGCGGGGCACGTATCCAGGCCGTCATGACCCGCGGTATGGACAGTGGCCTAATGCGGCTGCGGATTCACAGCTCATCCGGGGAACGTCTGGGTGGAAAACGAAGCGAAATGAAATGACCCTTGTGAAAATCTTGTGCCTTGTGTAGTATCAAGCGCAGACACGGGGGCCGTATGGCTGAGAGGAAGCAAGCGCTTCAACCGTATGAACGTATACCGGGTAATGCCGGCGCACGGACGTCTCTCTTTTCCCGTGCCTTGACATAGAGAAAGGCACATTCATGACCGTAAATGAATCTTCCGTGGTGAAGAAGCATAACAATAAATGGCGAGTTGTTGACATCGTCGTGGCCGCTATCATCGCGGTTGCGGCTGGCGTGATTTTCTGGGGCTGGGATGTCATCTGCGCCGCTCCGATTACGCTTTTCGAAGCGGTGACGCCGGGCTTCGAAGGCTTGTTGAACGGCATCTGGCTGTTTGCGGGTCCGCTGGCCGCCATCATCGTGCGAAAGCCTGGCGCTGCGTTGTTCGCTGAAACCCTTGCCGCCGCTCTGGAGCTTGCCATGGGCAATCCGTGGGGCATCGGCGGTTCTTTGATTATCGGTATCTGCCAAGGCCTCACTGCCGAAATCGGTTTTGCGATTTTTGCATACAAACGTTGGGATTTGCTGTCGACCACCATCGCTGGAACCCTCGCCGGCTTGGGATGCTTCCTGTATAACTGGACCGTGAATCCTGCTTGGGCAGGTTTGCGTATTGTCGTCAGCTGCGTCACTTCCGTTATTTCCGGCGCTCTGGTGGCTGGAGTCCTGATGTATCTGCTGCAGCAGGCCATCGCTAAAACAGGCGTGCTTGACCGTTTCGAATCCGGCCGTGCGAAGGCCTTGGTATGACGATTCGTTAATGAAGTCCCGTATCGCATTCACAGTGGTGGATACGGGACTTCTTTGATGCGTGTTCGTTCTGCAAACGCGGAATGCAAGAGGGATGAAAGAACGATTCATGGGTACTGATGCAGAAAAATCGTTTTCCGCAGCCGGGGTGGTCGCACGCGATTGGGGATGGCGACACGCCTCACGTAAGGATTTCGCGTTAAGGCATGTGGATTTCACCATACAGCCAGGGGAGCGCGTGTTGTTGTTGGGCGCTTCCGGCGCTGGAAAATCGACGTTGATGTCCGGTCTTGCCGGCGTGCTCGGCGGCGATGACGAAGGCGAGCTTGAAGGAGAGCTGCTGATTGACGGAGTGGACGCCCGTCAGGCACGCGGACGTTCCGGATTGGTGTTGCAGGATCCTGACGCGCAGACGATTCTGGAACGTGTGGGCGATGACACCGCTTTCGGTTGTGAAAATCTGAATCTGCCGAAAGATGAGATTTGGAGCAGGGTCCGTTCCTCGCTCGACATTGTTGGACTCGGCTACATGAAACTTGACCGCTCCACACGCAGACTGTCCGGCGGCCAGCGCCAGCGTCTGGCCTTGGCCGGCGTGCTCGCCATGCATCCCGGACTGCTGCTGCTCGACGAACCGACGGCCAACCTCGATCCGGAGGGCGTCAAGGAAGTGCATGATGCGGTACGCCATGTGCTGGAACAGACCCGTGAAACCTTGGTGGTGGTGGAACACCATATTGACGTATGGCTTGATCTGGTGGATCGGGTTATCGTACTCGGCAAGCCGGAGGCCGACTCGCATGTCAGCGGCGTCATCGCAGACGGCACTCCGGAAGAAGTGTTCGGCAGCATGGCATCGGTGCTCGCAAAGGGCGGCGCATGGGTTCCAGGACGCACCATCGAAAGTCATACCCCCGAATCCAGCCAATCGTCGGGAGATGTTGTTCTGCGAACGGAGGATCTCAGCTTCGGGCGTGACTTCGCGCTTGGCGAGCATGTGAACCTCGTGTTCCATGCTGGCGAGATCACCGCACTGACCGGCAAAAACGGCGTGGGAAAATCCACGCTCGCGTTGACTTTGGCCGGCTTGCTCAAGCCGATTTCCGGCCGTGTGAGCATGGATGAGACCATGGTTCCCGCACGTAGGGAGAACGACGTCTTCACTTGGAAAAGTCGGGATCTGCTCGGACGGATCGGCATGGTGTTCCAGGAGCCGGAACACCAGTTCGTCGCATCCAGCGTGCGTGACGAAGCGGCGGTCGGCCCCAAATCCATGGGCAAGAGCGAAGAAGAGTCTTACGCTATAGCCGACAACATGCTTGAGCGTATGAATCTTGCTAGATTCGCTCAAGCTAATCCGTTCACATTATCGGGCGGCGAAAAAAGAAGGCTTTCCGTTGCCTCCATGCTGGCCGCCGCGCCGAAAGTCTTGGTGATGGACGAGCCGACGTTCGGCCAAGACTTCACCACATGGACGGAAATGGTGAAACTGATCGCCGGTGCGCGTGACGCCGGCTGTTCCGTCATCATGGTCACCCATGACGAACCATTGATCGAAACGTTGGGAGCGCGTCGCGTTCTCGTAAGCGAGGGGGAGTGAGATGGAACAGTTGGAAACCATCAGCGTGGTACCGCACAAGGAACGTCATGACGATGCCAAGCCGGCATCGCCGTCATGGTTCGTGGCAAAAATCAATCCGGTCAGCCGTTTCATCGGCGCGCTGATACTATGTATTCCCATGTTCGTGACGCTGGACGTGGTCTCCGCGTCCGTGGCACTCGCATTGGAGGTGTTGTTGCTCTGGATTGGCGGCGTCGCTCCGTGGACGGTGCTTCGTAAAACCTGGCCGGTGTGGATTGCCGCTTCGGGAAGTTTCATTTCCGTGTCGTTGTATGGCAAGACCTCCGGGGCCGTGCTGGTCAATCTCGGTGATGTCGTTGTGATTTCGCAGGGATCGTTGTACTTGGCGTTGGCCACGTTCCTGCGTGTGGCGGCCATTGCCGTTCCCGGCGTGATTCTTGCGCTTGGTCTTGATCCGACTGATTTGGCCGATGGTCTGGTGCAGATTCTGCATTTGCCGTCGCGTTTCGTGTATGGCGGTTTGGCTGGCATGCGCATGTTTACTTTGCTGCAGGATGATTGGCGTGCGCTTGGGCAGTCCCGTCGTTCTCGTGGATTGGGCGACGGCAGCGCCGTCAAACGTGTGTTCTCGCAGGCGTTCAGTCTGCTGGTCGTGTCGATTCGACGCGGCACGAAACTCGCCACCGCCATGGAAGCTCGTGGTTTCGGCGCGGACGCTCCGCGAAGCCAGGCTAGGAAATCGAGCTTACATGCCGTCGATTGGCTGTTTTACGTGATTTGCGTGGCCGTGCCGGTGATTGCGTTGTCTTGCGCTTATTTCACCGGTTACTGGCATTGGGCTTTTACCGGCACTGGCAATTAATCGGAGCAGGGCTGCGCAGTACGAGGTTTGTTGAATGCGCGGCGGATTTGCGAAAGGCGTTTCATTCGTTGTATGGAATGGAACGCCCTTCGCATTTGCCCGTTGTTTTTCTCAAAAAGATATGTGATATCCGCTACTTGGCAAGCTTGTCAAGCAGCAGCGCTTCGGTGATCACATTGTTTTTCAGGCTGGGAAGACTGATGGATTCGTTCGGGCTGTGCGCGTTGGCCTTCGGATCCTCGGGACCGGTGACCAGCACCTGCGCGTCCGGGAAAATACGCTGCAATTCCGGAATGAACGGAATCGAGCCACCTTCGCCCTTATTGACCGGAGCCACGCCAAACGCCTCTTCCATGGCGTCCATGGCGTCTTTGGTAGCCTCGGCATTTGGATCCATGGCCCAACCCATGCCATTATCAAGCTTGTCGACCCACACTTCGGCGCCAAACGGAGCATGCTCGACCATGAACCTGGCAAGTGCTTCCTGAGCCTCTTCCGGACGCTGGTTTGGAGCGGTGCGCAGGCTGAGACGGAACGTCGTTTCAGGGGAGATCACGTTGAACGATCCCTCCACTGGATGAGCATCGAAGCCGATGACGGTCACGCTCGGCTTGGTCCACAGACGTGCGGCCAGGGAACCGGTACCGGCCAGATGATAAGAGTCGACGATGCCGGCGTCCGCACGTACGGTTGCCTCATCCATATCTCGCTGCAGTCCGCCGATCGGTTCCTCCGATGCGATGCCCGGCACCACCAAATCGCCATGCTCGTCATACATGGAAGCGATCAGCATGGAGGCAAGCGTGTTCGCATCGAGGATCGGTCCGCCGTACTGGCCGGAATGCACCGGATGATGCAGCGCCTTGACGTGCACGTCAATATCGGTATTGCCTCGCAGCGACGTGGTGAGCGAGGGGATTTCAGCGGACCAATTGCCCGAGTCGGCGACGATGATCACATCGGAATCGAATTCGTCCTTATGCTCCTCGATGAAGGGAATGAAGCTTGGCGATCCCATTTCCTCTTCGCCTTCGATGAAGACTTTGATATTGACCTTCAAATCGTCGCCGAGCGCCTGCAATGCGCCGGAATGAATGGCGATTCCGCCGCCATCATCGGCCGCGCCGCGTCCGTACAGGCGTGTGTCGATTACCGTGCCGACGAATGGGTCGGTGTTCCATACGCTGGCATCGGGCACCGGCTGCACGTCGTGATGCGCGTACAACAGCACGGTTGGAGCGTCGATATCGACGATTTTCGAACCGATGACCTCCCAAGCGCCCGGCGTGCCATCGGGATTGTGCGACTGCACCACATGCGCATCGACACCTACCTTGTTCAGCTCTTCGGCCACGAATTGCGCGGACTGTTTCATATGATCCGCGGTAATGCCTTTTGCGGAAATGGACTGCAACGCGATTTTCTTGTTCAGCACGTCGACAATGCGGTCAAAATCCGCTTCGACGCGCGCGCGAATCTCATCGGCATGTAAAACTGCCATACTGCTCCTCCTTATATATGCGGCATATACGCATCTTGGAAACGTGCCGCCGCATGCTATCGAATGACCATTGTATCCGTCGAACCAATCACGTCCAATCGTTGACATGAATGAGGCAAGGCGTCGATACGTCAATTTACGCTCTATAGGCATGAGTGTGTTTAATAAGAAGGAAGATGCGGACCAGGAGCCTGTCGGGAAGAAGGCTGCGGAGCCTACTGCCGGCAAGGGGCGTCCGACGCCGAAGCGCAAGGATGCCCAGGCGCAGAATCTCCGTCCGCTGGTTCCCAAGGATCGTGAAGCGAGCCGCAAGGCCGCCAAGGCGCGTATGCGCGAGCGTGAAAACGCCGAATACGATGCCATGCAGAAGGGCGACATCAACCATATGCCGAAGTCCGAGCGTCTGCCGTGGCGTATATACATCCGCGACTACGTCGATGCCCGCTTCAACTTGGGTGAGTTCTTCATTCCGGTCGCCTTCGTCATTTTGATCGGTTCGATTTTCGTGACCTACAAGTGGCCGGCGTTGGCATTGCCGTTGATGCTGCTTATGTACATCTATCTGTTTGCGGTGATCATCGACATCGTGATCATGTGGCGCAAGCTCAAGAAGAAGCTCATTGAAAAGTTCGGCGAGCAGTCCGTGGCCAAGGGCATGCGTTCCGGTTCCTACGCGTGGAGCCGTGCCATCCAGATGCGTCGCTGGCGTCTGCCGAAGCCGCGCTATCAGAAGCGTGGACACTGGCCCGAGTGATCCATTCTGCGAGAATCGCAGTTGCTTTTTCAAGCCGTCGGCGAAAACCGACGGCTTTTCCATTACCATGTAACCAGTTGTAACGCACGAATCAACGAGGGCAGGCATGACTGAACAGCATTTCGACATTGTCATCATCGGAGCGGGACCAGGAGGATATTCCACGGCATTGCGTGCCGCGCAGCTCGGCAAAACGGTGGCGCTCATCGAACGCGACAAAACGTTGGGAGGCACCTGCCTCAATCGTGGTTGCATTCCGTCGAAGGCGTTGCTGACGGCCGCACACAGTGCGCAGAACATACGCCAGGCGGAACGTATGGGCATCAGTGCCACCTTACAGAGCATTGATTTCGGCAAATTACGTGACTTCCGTACGTCCACGGTGGAGACGATGACGAAGGGGTTGGCGGGATTGCTGTCGCATCGCGGCGTCACGGTGTTCCGCGGCGAGGCTGAGTTGAGGGACGTTCATGATGTGCATGTCGCGCCGGCCGGGGGAGAAGCGCAGGTCATGCGTTCCTTCAAGGCGGGAGTGGAGGAACCCGTCGGGTCGGAGCTTACCATCAAAGGCGAAGATATTGTGCTGGCGACCGGATCGCGACCGTTACCATTGCCGGGCAACCCGTTTTCAGGTGCGTTGATCGATTCGACGCAGGCTTTGGAATTGGATACGTTCCCGTCCAGTGCGGTGATTGTCGGAGCGGGTGCGGTGGCGTTGGAATTCGCTTCGTTGTGGAATGCCGCGGGATGCGAAGTGACGTTGCTGATCCGCAAGGACCGCGTGCTGTCGTCTTGGGAGAAGCGGGCTTCGATGACGTTGACCCGCGAGCTCAAACGTCGCGGCATCAGCGTGGTGACGCGTGCGTCGGTGGATTACGTGGATACCGGTGCGAATTTGGGCGCCACCGTGCATTACAGGCAAGGCGGCGGCGAGGAGGAGCGCACCGCATATGGTGAAGTGGTGCTTGCTGCTATCGGACGTATGCCGAACACCGATGCCGGCTGGTTCGCATCCAACGGCATCGAATTGGAGGAACGCGGTTATGTTTCGACCGACGCGTATGGGCGTACGAATGTGGAGGGCGTATGGGCCTTGGGCGACATCACTCCGGGGCATGCTTTGGCTCATCGCGCGTTTGAACAGGGCATCACCATCGCCGAAACCATCGCAGGACTTGACCCCAAGCCGGTATCCGACGAAACCGTGCCGCAAGTCGTGTTCTCTTTCCCTGAAGCGGCAAGCGTCGGTCTTGCACTCGACGATGCGAAATCGTGTGAAACCATCATCAATCCGCAGGAAACCGCATATCCCATGTTGTCCAACTCGCGTATGCTCATGAGTGGGGAAGGCGGATCCATGACCATCGTCAGCGGTGCGATGGCAGGCGCTCCGGATGTTCCCCTCGTGCTTGGCGTGCATATCGTCAGCCCGCTCGCCAGCGATCTGATCGCGGAAGCCGAACAATTGGTCGGCAACCGGGTGCCGCTCGCCGCCGCGGCGAGGCTCATTCACCCGCATCCCACCTTCAGTGAATCGTTCGGCGAGGCGCTGCTTAAGGCGGATGGCAGGCCTCTACATACCCGATAATCCCCGTCAATCAAGGAAAAACGGCGGAAACCGTGCGATATGGCATGGTTCCTGATAAACTACCGTTCCAGTGTGAGTAACCGCATAACCAAGTGAGGAAGTCGATGGCAGACAAAGAAGAGCCAAAGAAGAAGCAAAGCACCATCAAGCAGATCATTCAGATCTTCAAGTACACCCACGCCGAAGATAAGGCTCTTCCGTGGTTGTGCGGTGGCGTGTTCGTGGCGCCGATCGTTGTGTTCGTGGTGCTTGGCATCGTGTTCAAGTGGTCGGTGATCGGATGGATCACGTCCATGATCCTCGCCATCATGCTTGGTCTGCTGTTCGCCACCATGATGCTCACCAACCGTGCCGACAAAGTCGGATACGCCAAGCTTGAAGGGCGTCAGGGTGCTGCCATCAGCGTGCTCGGCAACATTAACAAGGCTGGCTTCAACTTTCCGCAGGAGCCGGTGTGGGTTGATCCGAAGACCAAAGACGCCATTTGGCGCGGCACCGGTTACAACGGCATTTATCTGCTCGGCGAGGGCGATTACAATCGCGTCAAGCGTGCCATGGACCGTCAGGAGCAGAATATCAAGGGTGTGACCGCCGGTTCCGATATTCCCGTCTACCGTATCTACGTCGGCCAGGGCAAGAATCAGACGAGCCTGAAGAATCTGCGCAAGACCGTGCTCAAGTGCAAGAGCTACCAGCCGACCAGCCACAAGAACAAGCTGATGGCAGCCATCCATCCGAAGAGCCGCTTCATGCTTACCAAGACCGAGCTGAACATCCTCAACGAGCGTCTGCGCACTCTGCAGATGAAGAACGGCATGGGCATTCCGAAGGGCGTCGACCCGATGCACCCGCAGCGCATCAGCCGTCGTGCTATGCGTGGCCGCTGATTTTCCTGGAATCGTAAAGCCGGCTTACATATGGGAACCTCGATGAACACGTTATCGAGGTTCCTTTTTCATATCTCCGTTACCTTCCGCTGGCCTGCGCGCATGCGGTAAGGTTTTTGAGAAAAGAAATGGACGTCGCAAGCGACATGACGACACGAATGTCCACAAATTGAACGGTTTTGCAGAGGCAAATACGAGCGTTCGTAACAATTGAACCCCAGTTTTTCGCGAAATCATCCTTCGAATATGTCATTACGAAACATTCTCGTAACCCAATTGGCGAGTGAGCGAAACGCGCGTTCCTAGACTAAGAGCCTGTAAGTTACTTATTCGAAAGGAGCGGTCCCGTGACTGCACTTGAAACCAAGGCTGATGCTGAGGCCCTTATCAACAAGGAAGGCATCGAGTATGTCTCCGTTCGCTTCACTGATCTGATCGGTGTTCAGCAGCACTTCACCGTGCCGGCAAGCGAATTCCTGAAGGACGCCTTCACCGACGGCATGCCGTTCGATGGCTCCTCCGTGGAAGGCTTCCAGGCCATCAATGAATCCGATATGAAGCTGGTGCCGGACGTTTCCACCGCATTCGTCGATCCGTTCCGCAAGCACAAGACCCTCGACGTGGCCTTCTCCATCGTCGACCCGCTGACCGACGAGCCGTACTCCCGCGATCCGCGTCAGGTTGCAGGCAAGGCCGAGGCCTACCTGAAGTCCACCGGCATCGCCGACACCGCTTCCTTCGCTCCGGAAGCCGAGTTCTTCATCTTCGACAAGGTGCGCTTCGAGAACAGCATGCAGCGCTCCTTCTACGAGGTCGACTCCATCGAAGCTCCGTGGAACTCCGGCGTCGACACCGAAGACGACGGCACCCCGAACATCGCATTCAAGAACCGCGTCAAGCGCGGCTACTTCCCGGTTCCGCCGATCGACCACACCCAGGATCTGCGTGACGACATGGTCGCCAACCTGCAGAAGGTCGGTCTGATCCTCGAGCGTTCCCATCACGAGGTCGCCGGCGCTGGCCAGCAGGAGATCAACTACCGCTTCAACTCTCTGCAGCACGCAGGCGATGACCTGATGAAGTACAAGTACGTCGTTCACGAGACCGCCGCTCTGGCAGGCAAGGCCGCAACCTTCATGCCGAAGCCGATCGCAGGCGACAACGGCACCGGCATGCATTGCCACCAGTCCCTGTGGAAGGACGGCAAGCCGCTGTTCTACGATGAGAAGAACTACGGTGGTCTGTCCGACCTTGCCCGCTGGTACATCGGCGGCCTGATCAAGCACTCCTCCTCCGTGCTGGCCTTCACCAACCCGTCCCTGAACTCCTACCACCGTCTGGTCCCGGGCTTCGAAGCTCCGGTCAACTTGGTGTACTCCGCACGCAACCGCTCCGCCGCCATCCGTATCCCGCTGGCCGGCACCTCCCCGGCTGCAAAGCGCATCGAGTTCCGTGCTCCGGATCCGTCCTGCAACCCGTTCCTCGCCTTCTCCGCACAGCTGATGGCAGGTCTGGACGGCATCCTGAACCACATCGAGCCTCCGGAGCCGGTCGACAAGGATCTGTACGAGCTGCCGCCGGAAGAGCACGCAGGCATCAAGCAGGTTCCGAGCTCCCTGGCAGAGGCCATGGATGCCCTTGAGGAAGATCATGACTTCCTCACCGCAGGCGACGTCTTCACCGACGACCTGATCGAAACCTGGATCGGCATCAAGCGTGGCGAAATCGACCAGGCCCGCCTGGCTCCGACCCCGCTGGAGTACGAGCTGTACTTCCACATCTGAGGCCTATACCCAGTTTCCCTTGAAATCAAGCTGTTTTGGACTCCAAGGGTAATCAGAAGGTAGCCAGATTGGTTATAAGGAGAGCCTCTCCAAATTGGGGAGGCTCTCCTTATTCCTACAGAATTTCTTCCATCCGGGACGGCAAAGACCTTACGGACCGGTCTTCTGACTCCTCGCCTCCACGAACACATCAGACGCATCCAATAAATAACCGTTGATATGAGCCGGACGTGCTTCCACAGGTTCACCGTTAATGTCGTCGTATTCATACAACGCAGGAGCGTTTGTGCCTCTGTCGAATCCGACAATGACGACATGCACGTTCGCATTGTCCGTAGTCTGAGCGTCCCAGCAGAACGTACGGTGAGCGAACCGGATACGCCACCCTCGTTCGACCACATGCTTGAATAGCGGGGCGACTTGTGCTGGCCTTGTGTGATGCTATTCGTGGATACGAACGCGAATTGCGCGGAGGAATTCCCGTCAAGGAAATCAATAGCTTTAAAATACCATCCAGCCACATAATCCAGCGAGCCTCCGGCCTTGCCGCACACCAGTTCCATATCATCCTTGATCTGCTGCGTGTGCTGCTGATGGCCGATGAACGGCGGGTTGCCCATCACATACGAGCATTCATCACCGGGCAGCAGAAGACTGACGAGGTCATAACCATAGTCACTCGCGAACGCTCTCGTTGGCGTCGCGGCATCTTCGAGGATGCCTTCAAGCGCCTCACGAGTCCCCAACGTCCTTCTCTGCATGAATGAACCTCCTTGTATGGCTGGAAGTTATCGTCACAGATGATTTCGTAACCACTTACCTCTGTTCAAGCGCCGCGTTGACCTGTGCCTTGAGTGCAGGCAAGGTCTCGGCCTCGAACCAAGGATTCCTGCTCATCCATAGCTGGTTGCGCGGCGACGGATGCACCAAAGGGAAGAATCCCCGGCCGATATAGGCATCATAATCGCGCACCACGGTTGTAAGGCTGTCCGAATTCTTGAGATGCAGGTACCTGCGGACGGCATATGCGCCCACAAGCACAGTGAGCCGAACATTGGGCATGAGCGCCAAGAGTGCAGGATGCCACTGCTCGGCGAATCCCTTGCGCGGCGGTAGATCGCCCGACCTGCCATGTCCCGGAAAATAAAAGTCCATGGGGAGAAGCGCCACCCGCTCAGGATCATAAAACGTCTCGCGAGAAACACCCAGCCAATCGCGCAGACGCTCTCCTGACTTGTCGTTCCAGGGGATGCGCGTCTCTTCCGCCACCGCGCCTGGTGCCTGCCCGATGACCACGATGCGAGCGCCAGCCCCGACGGAGTAGAGCGGATCGATGCCGCGCTTGGTGTAGTCTGCATTCGCCCCATCAGCCTTTATGGCATTAAAAATCGCAAGGAAATCCTTGTCCATGTCGAAACCATCTCCTTGGTGACATGCGCCGTTCATGCATATTGATTACTCGTTTCCCACAAATATACCTTGCCTTTGCTCTGCAGGGTATATCGTAGGAAATCATCCTCATGTAGTAATTCCCGCATAGCCGCTTATCGTCTTTCAAGATTTTTATTGCCAATGTGCATCACAAAGCACTACGCCTAACTGGATTAAATAAATACTCAGGTTTCAACCGTCTTGCAAGCGTAGCGTTACCGCGAACCACTCTCTATAAGCACCCATGGCGCCCATCGTAGATAACAAGCCGAAAGAAGGAGAACGCGGTCCGGACGACCTATTTCAAGCCTCTAAAGGAGCAATCCTTTCGGGGCTTTTCTATTGTCCGAAAGGAGGCGGCACGCATGCCGAGAAAACCAAGACGCCCCTGCCGCCACCCCGGCTGCCCGAACCTTTGCGAGGACGGCGAGCAATACTGTGAGAAGCATCGCAAGGAAGCGGAGCGGCAGTACAAGCATTTCACGCGCGGCTACTCCGCGGGCAAGCGCTATGGCAGGCAGTGGAAGAAGATCCGCGACCGATAGAAGAACATTGGCATAGTCCTCAAAGTGAAATCCCCTTATGAGGTCAGACACATCTGGCAGCGGGACACCATAGGACGCCGCCACATACGTTAGATATTCCCGGAATGTGAAATACTGAAATGACTGATCTTCCGCTGCCCCTAGATCCAGTGCAAATCAGAAAGTAAGGGGTGATCTGCGGTGTACCAGACGCTTAAATGGTTCAAGGAAAGAAGTGCCTTGCTGTCCATTCTGCATTACCTCCGATTGTTTTTGTCTTTCTCCCAGAGCGAATAGGCGGAGAACAGGAGCACGCCGCCGAGGAAAATGTACAGCAGGACAAACGGGATGTTCATGGTAACGAAACTGTAAATCATGCAGACAATAAAACGCAAATCCATTCTTCGCGTGGCCGACGGATACGGGTTCCATCCGATCAGTAAGTTCGTCAAACGAAGCATCCCGGAGTTGACCGGATGCGCTGCGGGGCATGTGGATGCATGTTGGTTGTGATGGGCCGGTTGGAGGATATTCCGGCCGATTATGAGGGTCGTTTGGGCGTCCCCGTTTTCTTGAAAAACCTGTCGAATAAAAACGACCTTACTGAGCCGCCTATGCCTTGTGCATGGCGATAATATGCTCTATCTCGGCAAGATCCGAAGCGAAATAGATACCATGCTGGCGTTCCCCTGTGGAGAAGCCATCGTCGATCATGCGCTGCAGCAACGCCTTCATGTCATCGTAGAAACCGTTGAGATTGTAGAAAATGCAAGGCTGCGTCAACTGGTCAAGGCAAACCTTCGACACAACCTCACTGATCTCCTCCAACGTTCCCGTGCCGCCGGGGAAGGCGATGAACACGTCGCCAAGCTCGATCATGCGAGTACGCCGTTCGGTGATATTCGGCACGATGGTGAGCTGGGTCAGATTCTTGTGCGCGACACCCTTGTCCACGAACATCTGCGCCTCGATGCCGGTCACCTCGCCACCCTGCTCAAGCACGGTGTCGGCAATCACCGCCATCAGTCCCTCGTCGGAACCGCCATATACCAAGCGGTGCCCGTTTTGGGCGATCCATGTGGCCAGTTCCACCACGGCTTGCTTATATACGGGGTTGTCGCCTTCGTGAGCTCCTAAATACACCGTGACATCCATGCTTGTACCTCCAACATTCATGGGATGATGTCGCACTCCCAACCGCAATCAGACAATAATCAGATAATCAGTGTAACGAACTGATGCTCGCAAACCAATCGAAAGTGGCAAGAAACACTCGCAAGCCGTGCATGTCTTTCATGGATGCGCAAAAGCCCCGTACCCGACCTGCCAAATTCATGACATGTCGAATACGGGGCGAAATAAGGGGAGCGAAGCGTCCAACGACACCCTGCATATCTCGACCGAACTGCGCCGCAACCTTGACTTTGTCCGCACCGATCTCGGTAAGTACGCCGATCTCATACTTACGTTCACGTACGTTCAGCAATGTGATGACCACCAGCACCACAATGAGCAGCGTCAACGCGAACTTCGACAGGTTGTTGATCGTACCAGGTTGGATTCGCGATTCTCCACTTTTCTGAATCAAAAACACGACATGAACGGGGCATTCGTTGCGGCAATGGTGTTAGGCTAACGCGTATGCCTATAAAATCCGAAGTCATTGCGAACACCAAGTCGGAGCGCGTCCGCCGCGTGTCCGAACTCGCCGATCGAAAAGGGCGGAAACGGTCTGGCCGTTTCATGGTGGAAGGCCCGCAATCGGTGCGCGAGCTGCTGACATGGCATCCAGGACTTGTCGAGGATCTCTACGTTGAGGTCGAGTCGGCACAGCCCGATGCCTCGTTTGCGACACCTGTCGTCGCGCAGATGGCGGGCAAGGCCATGCAATCCGGCGTGTATGTGCACAAGGTCACTCATGCGGTGATGCACCGTATGAGCGCCGACGCGCAAGGCGTGCTTGCCGTCGCGGACATGCAGGCTTTCCTCGATTCGTCCGCCGCTCCGGACGATTTCGACGAGCATGCGATGGTCGCCGCGTTTTGGCAGGTCCGCGATCCCGGTAACGCCGGAACCGTGATTCGTTCCGCCGACGCGGCCGGCTGCTCCGCCGTGGTATTGGTCGACGACTGCGTGGACGTGTTCAATCCGAAAGTGATCCGCTCCACCGTGGGATCACTGTTCCACCTTCCGATTCTGACCATGGGAACGGACGACTTCTTCGCATGGTGCGATACTCACGAGTTGGCAGTGTATGCGGCCGATGTATATGGCACGGATTCCCGGCAGCCGGAATCCCTGACGGATGTAATCGCTGCGCCGGAAACGCTTGCCGGCGCCAAAGCGGTGTTGTTCGGCAATGAGGCACGCGGATTGACCAAGGAAGTTTTGGAACGAACCGATAGGATCGTGTCCATACCGCTCTATGGCAAAGCGGAATCCTTGAACCTCGGCACCAGTTCGGCGGTAATGCTGCTGAGCTTGGCTATGTCGAGTCATGTTGAAAGAATGTAAAGTCGGAAAACGTTGAAATTGCGCGTTTTTCGCGTAAAACAAACGGGAAATGAGAAAGGTATCTCGTGGCAGAAGGTGCGGTATTCGACGCCCAAGCGGTAACCGATGCGGTTGCCGAGGGCATCGCGAAAATCGAAAACGCCTCCAGCATGGAGGAATTGAAAGCCATCAAGACGCAGTACGCCGGAGCGGAATCCGCGATGACGCAGGCCAGCAAGGCCATCGGCGCGCTGCCGAAGGACCAGAAGAAAGACGCCGGCAAGATCATGGGCAAGCTGCGCGCTGACTTTGGTCGTGCGTATGGCACCAAGGAACAGCAGGTCAAGGCCGAGGAAGAGGCCCGTGCACTTGCCGCCGAAACCGTGGACATGACTCTTCCGGTCAATCGCAAGCCGCTTGGCGCGCGCCATCCGTTGCCGAAACTGATGGAGGATGTCGAAGACTTCTTCATTTCCATGGGCTGGCAGATTTCCGACGGTCCTGAAGTGGAAACCGAATGGTACGACTTCGACGCGCTGAACTTCGGCCCCGATCATCCGGCACGCCAGATGCAGGATACCTTCTACGTCAAGGGCAATCAGGCCAAGGACGCCGCAGGATTCGTCGGATCCAACATGGTGCTGCGCACCCAGACCTCCTCCGATCAGGTGCGTGGTCTGCTCACCCGTGGCGTGCCGCTGTACATCGCATGCCCGGGCCGCGTGTTCCGCACCGATGAGCTCGACGCCACCCATACGCCGGTGTTCCACCAGGTGGAGGCTCTTGCGGTCGACAAGCATCTGACCATGGCCGACCTGAAGGGCGTGCTCGATAAGCTTGCCGTGGCCATGTTCGGCCCGGAAGCCAAGACCCGTCTGCGTCCGAGCTACTTCCCGTTCACCGAGCCGAGCGCCGAACTCGACCTGTGGTTCCCTGACAAGAAGGGCGGCGCAGGCTGGCTCGAATGGGGCGGCTGCGGTATGGTCAACCCGAATGTGCTGAAGTCCGCTGGCCTCGATCCTGAGGTCTACACCGGCTTCGCCTTCGGCGTGGGCGTGGAACGTACCCTGCTGCTGCGCCACGACATCAACGACATGCACGACCTGGTCGAAGGCGACGTGCGATTCAGCGAACAGTTTGTGATGGGGGAGTGATTGACCCATGCCAATGGTTGACATTGATTGGCTCAAGGACCATGTCGAGGTTCCGGAAGGCCTTACGTACGAACAGCTTGCCAAAGATCTGGTGAAGGTCGGTCTCGAAGAGGAAGAGATCCACACCTCCCAGCTGGTCGGTCCGATCGTCGTCGGCTACGTGGTCGACGCCACTCCGGAACCGCAGAAGAACGGCAAGATCATCAACTGGTGCCACGTTGACGTCGGCGACGAATACAACGAGACCGATGAGAACGGCAACAAGGTGCCGCGCGGCATCATCTGCGGCGCGCCGAACATGGCTGCCGGCGAAAAGGTCGTCGTAACGCTTCCTGGCGCTGTGCTGCCGGGCGATTTCAAGATCGAACCGCGCAAGACCTACGGCCATATCTCCAACGGCATGTGCGCTTCCGAACGCGAGCTTGGATTGGGTGATAACCATGACGGCATCATCCTGCTTCGCAAGTACGGCTTCACCCCGGAAGAGTATGAGAAGCTCCAGCCGGGCGACGACGCCATGCACCTGCTGCACTTGGACGAGCCGCTGCTGGAGATCAACATCACTCCGGATCGCGGCTACGCGTTCTCATACCGTGGCGTGTCTCGCGAATACCATCATTCCACCGGTGCGGCCTACACCGATCCGGCTGTCGCCCTGAACGAGAAGGCGCCGATCACCAAGGGCCTGCCGGAAGGCACCAAGACCGACATCGAAGTGATCGTCGACGACAATAATCCGATTCACGGTGTGGTTGGATGCGATCGCTATTACGCTCGCGCGGTCAAGGGCTTCGATCCGGCCAGCCATACGCCGAATTGGATGCGTCGCCGCCTGACCCGCGCAGGCATGCGTTCCATCTCCTTGGCAGTGGATGTCACCAACTACGTGATGCTCGACTTGGGACAGCCGATGCATGCCTACGATCTGGATAAGATCGAAGGACCGATCGTGGTGCGTCGCGCCAACGAAGGTGAGAAGCTCACCACGTTGGATGGCAAGGATCACGATTTGAGCGTCGAGGATCTGCTGATCACCGATTCCCCGAATGGCGAACGCGGCTCCCGTGTGCTTGGCATCGCAGGCGTGATGGGCGGCATGTATGGCGAGGTCACTGCCGAAACCAAGAACATCCTGCTGGAATCCGCGCACTTCGATCAGGTGTCGATCGCGCGTTCCGCACGCCGTCACAAGATTCCGTCCGAAGCCTCCCGTCGTTTCGAACGCGGTGTGGACGACCAGCTGCAGCCGGCAGCCGCCCAAATGGCCGCCGAACTGATGGTTAGGTACGGCAATGGCGAGCCGAGCGAGCACCCGACCGACTTCAATACCGTCTCTAACCGCCGTCCGATCCTGTTCAAGGCTTCGGAAGTGGCTCGTGTGGCCGGACTTGACACGGACGTGAACACCATCAGCGACATTCTTACCGACATCGGTTGCTCCGTCGCAGGAGGCGGCAACGGCGAGTTTTCCGTGGCGCCTCCAAGTTGGCGCCCCGACTTGAACGAGCCGTGCGATCTGGTTGAGGAAGTGGCGCGTCTTGTCGGATATGACGAGATTCCCGTCACCGTGCCGCCGGCACCGGTCGAAGGTCAGGTCGGTCTGACTGCTGAGCAGCTGCGCAAGCGCCAGGTTGCCGATGAACTTGCCGAATACGGCATGGTGGAAACGTTGAGCTACCCGTTCGTCGGCGATGAGGATTACAAGAACTTCGCGCTGGACGTCGCTGAGACGAAGAACGTCAGCGTGGAGATCGCCAACCCGCTCGCCGGTGATCGTCCGTTCCTGCGTCGTGACATTATTCCGACGTTGGCACAGACCGTTCAGCGCAATCTGCGTCGCGGCGTGGAGAATGTGTCGCTGTATGAGATCGGCCACGTGTATCTGTGGGATCCGAACGCTCCGGCGATTCCGGCACTGCCGGGTGCAGTCAAGCCGACGGACGAGCAGCTTGCCGCGCTTGATGCCGGTCTTCCGGACCAGCCGATGCATGTTGCTGGCATTCTGACCGGCAACGCCGTTGACTCCGGTTGGCTGGGCGAGCGCCGCGCAGTGGATTGGTCTGACGCCGTCGAGGCGGTGCAGCGCATCTCCGACCGTATTGGTGCAGCTCTCACGCTGGATCAGCCGAAGGCTGAAGATGTGCCGGCACAATGGCATCCGGGTCGTGCGGCTCGCGTGATGGCTGGTGACGTATTCGTCGGTATGGTCGGCGAGCTTCACCCGCATGTCAACGAGGCGTTGGGCTTCCCGGCCCATTCCGCGGCCTTCGAGTTGGATTTGACCGCGCTGTTCGCCACGTTGAGCGGCAAGCCGGTGCAGGCCAAGCCGATTTCCACCTTCCCGCCGGTCAAGCAGGATCTGGCCTTTACGGTGTCTACCGATGTCACGGCCGCCGAGCTCAAGCAGGTTATTGTCGATGCCGCTGGAAGCAGCCTCGAAAGCATCGAGCTGTTCGACGTGTACACCGGCGACCAGCTGGGCGAGGACGAAAAGTCTTTGGCCTACGCGGTCACATTCCGCGCTCCGGATAAGACTCTCGCTTCCGAAGACAGCGAAGCCATCCGCAAGCGTATTGTGGATGAAGCGTCCAAGCTGGGTGCGCAGCTGCGCGCCTGATCCCGACCTTCCCAAGAACAGAGGATGATTATGAACGAACCGGAGCAGTATCAGCCGACCAACACCGACGAACGTCAGGAGACGGCTGATGCTGCTCCGGTTTCGTCATCTTCCGATGCCGCTGCGTCTTCACAGCCGGAGTATGGTCAGATCAATCAACCTGAATATGGTGCGATGAGTAGCCAGCTGCCGGCCGGTTACGATCCATACGTGTATGGTGCGCCTGAACCTGAACCGCAACCTGCGGATGCTGTACAGCAGCAGAATATGCAATACCAAACGGGGCAATACCCTTCAAATGGGCAGCAACCGATGCCTCCGTACAATGCGAACGGACAACGGAATCCATACGGCGCCAACCCGTATGGGCCGAATCCGTATGATCCGAACCAATATCCGCAGCAGGGCAATATGCCCTATCTGCCGAATCTGGATCTCAACGATCCTCGGCAGAATCCCGCATACGGCCATTGGGATGCCTATGCGATCATGTCTCTCGTGCTTGCCGTGCTGATGCCGGTGCCGGTCCTTCCCGCGTTGGTCGGCGCGATTTCGATGTGGCGTACCAAGAAGCTCCATATGAAAGGGTATGGCTTGGCTCTCGCCGCGGTGATCATCAATGTGTTGTACACCTTGGCCGTGATTTGGTTGGCGATGCATGGTCTTTCCGTTGCCGACCTGTATAACGAGACGTTGCAGAATATGCTTGGCGGCGCGGGATCGGGGCAGGGAGACGAGTCGATCGCTGCCTGATTCGGCGTGTTTTCTAGTCTTTTAATAATTGTCATAGTCTCGCAATGACCACTATGCGACACGAAATGAATGCATAATTATGCAATGTAGTGCATAAAGTGTATGCTGAATGTGTTTTCAGTGAGTCAATGGAAAGAGACGTGACATGGCCAAATACACAGTAGCCGTGGCCGGCGCGACAGGGTATGCGGGAGGCGAGGCCCTCCGTATCCTCGCGGCCCATCCAAATTTCGAAGTGACGTGCGTGGCCGGGCATTCATCCGTTGGGGACAAGCTTGGCAAGCATATGCCACATATTCCGCAGCTTGCCGACCTTGTGGTGGAAGACACCACTCCGGAGGTACTGAACGGGCATGACGTGATCATCCTTGCGCTGCCTCATGGGGCATCCGGTGCATTGGCTTCCCAGCTTGATCCGAATGCCGTGGTGGTGGATTTGGGAGCCGACCATAGGCTTGAGGAAAAAACCGCATGGGATGAGTTCTACGGCGGCGACTTCTATGAACACTGGACTTACGGCATGCCTGAGCTCATTACCGGCATATCCGAAGATGGTTCTTACCAGCACCAGCGTGAGGTGATTCCAGGAACCAAGCGTATTGCCGGTCCAGGATGCAATGTGACCGCAACCACATTGGCGCTGCAGCCGGGCATTGCCCAAGGGCTTGTTGAACCGGCGGATATTGTTGCCGATCTGGTGGTCGGCTACTCCGGCGCAGGGAAGAATCTGAAGCGCGTCAATTTGCTTGCAGCTGAGGCATTCAGTTCCGCATTACCGTATTCTGTCGGCGGTACTCATCGTCATATTCCTGAGATTTTGCAGAACTTCGCCCATGCTGCAGGAAAGAACGCATCCTCGGCAAACGAGTTCACGCTGGGATTCACCCCGATTCTTGTGCCAATGGCCCGTGGCATTCTCGCTTCGGTTTCCGCCAAACTAACCGATACAGCATTGAATATGTCAGATGCTGAAATCAGGCAGGTTTGGACTGACGCATATGCGGATCAGGATTTCATGATTGTTTTACCGGAAGGCGTCATGCCGGCCACCGCCAATATCATCGGATCGAACGCGGCCCATATTCAGGTGGCCATCGACCGTAAGGCGGGGCGTTTGCTGGCCTTCGCGGCAATTGACAATCTCAACCGCGGCACGGCCGGACAGGCGGTGCAGTCGTTGAACGTAGCACTGGGACTTCCTGAAGATGCAGGCCTGACAAAGATTGGAGTGGCGCCATGAGCGTAACATTTGCACAAGGTTTTTCCGCGGCCGGTGTGGAAGCTGGCATTTCCTCGATCAAGGGCAAGAAGGATCTGGCTCTCGTGGTCAATGACGGTCCGCTTGACGCAGCCGCAGGCGTGTTCACTGCAAACCGTTTCTGCGCAGCTCCCGTGCAGTGGACGCGCAAGATCGTGGCCGACGGTCATGTGAAAGCCGTCATCCTTAATTCCGGAGGCGCAAACGCATGCACCGGCCAGCCGGGATATGAGCAGTCCAAGGCCACGGCCCAAAAGGTCGCGGCGCTTGTAGGTGCTAAAGACAGCGATATCGCGGTCTGCTCCACGGGCCTGATCGGTGAGCTTCTGCCTCTTGACCATGTGCTTTCTGGCGCAGACAAAGCGTTCGCGGCCCTTGCCGATACCGCTCAGGCCGGTGCGGATGCGTCCCATGCCATCATGACCACCGACACCAAGCCGAAAACCGTCGAACTTGAAGGGTCCAATGGGTTCCGTGTCGGCGGCATGGTCAAAGGGTCAGGCATGATCGCGCCTCAGCTGGCCACCATGCTGTGCGTGATCACCACGGATGCCGTGGTAAGCGCGGGACAGCTTCAGGCAGCTCTGAACACTGGAGTGGAAATGTCGTTCAACCGCATTGACGTTGACGGTTGCATGTCCACTAACGACACCGTGCTTTTGCTTGCGTCTGGAGCATCCGGTATCGAACCGGATCCCGACGAGTTCAACGAGCTTGTGGCGCAGGCGACTGCCTCCTTGGCACGTCAGATTGTCGGAGACGGTGAAGGCGCGAGCCATGACATCCGTGTCAAGGTGACCGGCGCCACCACGGAAGATGCGGCGCTTGCTTGCGGTCGTGCGGTAGCGGCATCCAATTTGCTGAAATGCGCCATCTTCGGCAATGATCCGAACTGGGGTCGTATCGTCAGCTCGCTGGGTACCGTGCCGCCGGAAGTCGCTCCCTACGATTCCAATAAAGTCACGGTCGACGTCAATGGCGTGCGTATCTGTGAGAACGGCGGAGCCGGGCGCGACCGATCCGAAGTCGACATGACTCCGCGCGAGGTGCATATCGACATCGATCTGCATGCGGGAAAAGCGGAAGCAACCGTCTGGACCGACGATTTGACCCACGAATACGTACACATTAATGCAGATTACGAAAGCTGATTGAACGGTAATGACCAAGGAACTCAAAGGACCTGGATTCCATTTTGACGTGCATACCGATTTGCGCGCCGACCAAAAGGCGGAAGTGCTGATCGAGGCGCTGCCATGGCTTGAGGAATTCGCCGGACAGCGCATCGTCATCAAATATGGCGGCAATGCGATGATCGACGATCATCTCAAGGCCTGTTTCGCTGAAGATATGGTGTTCCTGCGACAGGTTGGCTTGCATCCGGTTGTGGTGCATGGAGGCGGACCGCAGATCTCTCACATGCTCAAGGCTTTGGGCATTAAGTCGGAATTCAAGGGAGGTCTGAGGGTCACCACTCCGGAGGCCATGGATGTGGTGCGTATGGTTTTGACGGGCAAGGTTTCCCGTGAACTTGTCGGGTTGATCAACGCCCATGGTCCGTTCGCGGTCGGTCTTTCCGGCGAGGATGGTGCGCTGTTTTCCGCCATGCAGCGCAAGCCGATCATCGATGGATCGCCAACCGATATTGGTTTGGTCGGCGACGTGGTGAGCGTCGACGCATCCGCGGTTGAGGACCTGATCAATGCCGGACGCATTCCTGTTGTTTCCTCGGTGGCTCCAAATGAGGATGATGCTACCGAAGTGTTGAATGTGAATGCCGATTCCGCGGCTGCGGCGCTTGCGGCCGCTCTTGGAGCCAGCAAGCTGGTCGTGCTGACCGATGTGGATGGCCTGTACGCCGATTGGCCGGACAGGGATTCTCTGATTGGTCGCATCGGCGTGGAGAACCTACGCGACATGTTGCCGGATCTGGAGAGCGGCATGCGCCCCAAGATGGAAGCCTGCGTCAGAGCCATCGATGGAGGCGTGCCACGCGCCCACATCATCGACGGACGCAAACCGCATTCCATCCTGAATGAGATTTTCACCACAGACGGCATTGGAACCATGGTCGTTCCCGAAGACGGTATTGAAATGAGGAGTTCGTATGGCAACTGAACAGTTGGAAAACCTCGGCAGAGAGGACGCCAAGTGGCTGGGGGAGTACTCCCGGGTGCACATGAACGTGTTCGGTACTCCGCTGCGTGTTATGGACCATGGCGAAGGCGCGCACATCTGGGACATCGATGGCAATGAATACCTCGATTTCCTTGCGGGCATCGCGGTGAACGCGCTCGGATACGCCCACCCGAAATGGGTGAAGGCCGTCAGCGAGCAGGCAGCCAAAGCCGCTCATGTGAGCAACTACTTCGCCACGGAACCGCAGATTGAACTGGCGTCGAAGCTCATTGAGCTTGCCGGCGCCCCCGAGGGATCTCATGTGTATTTCGGCAACTCCGGAGCGGAAGGCAACGAGGCAGCACTGAAACTCGCCAAACTGTATGGCCGCACCTTGCCGGGCGCATCGCCTGCCATTGGAGGCAAACCGGCGCGTATCATCGCCATGACCCATGGCTTCCATGGGCGTACCATGGGCGCGCTGTCCGCAACGTGGAAGCCCTCCATCCGAGAAGCGTTCGAGCCGCTGGTTCCCAATATCGAATTCGTCGAAGCTGGTGACGAGGCCGCATTGCATGACGCGTTTGCCGAAACCGGTCCCGGCAAATATGGCAAAGGTCCTGTCGCCGCCGTCATCATGGAGCTGATCCAAGGTGAGGCTGGCGTGCGTCCGCTTGGGGCCGGCTATGTGAAGAAGGCCCGTCAGATGTGCGACGACAACAACGCGTTGCTCATCATCGATGAGGTCCAGACAGGCATCGGACGCACCGGATCCTGGTTCGCATTCCAGCGTGAGGATCTTGCGGGCGGAGTGGTTCCGGATATTGTGACCTTCGCCAAGGGCGTTGCAGGCGGTTTCCCGATGGGTGGCATGATCTCCTTCGGAGCCAAGCTTTCCGCGCTGTTCACCCCAGGCTCCCACGGCTCCACCTTTGCGGGCAATCCGCTCGGAGCGGCCGCCGCGATGGCCACGTTGGAAACCATTGAGGAAGACGGTCTCGTGGCCAACGCCGAGGCGCGTGGCCAGCAATTGCGTGACGGCATCATGGCTTGCGGCAATCCGCTTTTCGTCTCCGTGCGTGGACGTGGCTTGCTCGATGCGGTCGAACTTGCCCATCCATGTGCGCATGCGGCGATGAATTGGGCGTTGGAGCACGGTTTGATCGTCAACGCGGTGGCGCCGGATGCGCTTCGTCTTGTTCCTCCGCTGGTGGTGACCGAACAGGATATTGATCAGGCCATCTCCATCCTCGCGAAGATTCCAACTGATCTTCCCAACGACTGAACATAGCCGGCAATCACAACGAACTGAAACTCTTTTGAAAGGAGCCAACAATGGCAACTCCTGAATTGCGCCACATGTTGCGCGATGACGATCTCAACCATGAAGAGCAGAAGCAGGTTCTCGAACTCGCCATCAAATTCCACAACGATCGTTTCTACCATCAGCCGTTCGCCGGCCCGCAGGGCATCGCGGTGATCTTTGACAAGCCGAGTACCCGAACCCGTTCCAGCTTCTCCATTGGCGTTGCCGAACTGGGCGGCTATCCGCTGGTCATCGACAAGTCCGGCTCCCAGCTGGGCCGTGGCGAACCGGTTGCCGACACCGCACGTGTGCTTGACCGCATGGCCTATGGCGTGGTGTGGCGCACCTTTGGCCAGGATCGTGTGGAGGAAATGGCGAAGTATTCCACCCATCCGGTGGTGAACGCTCTGACGGATGAATTCCACCCTTGCCAGATTCTTGCCGACTTCCAGACCATTGCCGAGCATCGTGGCGGCGTCGACAATCTGAAGAACCAGACCATCGCCTACCTCGGCGACGCGGCCAACAACATGTCGAACTCCTACCTGCTCGGCGGCGCCGTGGCCGGTATGAACGTACGCGTTGCCGGACCGAACGGCTATCTGCCGGATCCGCAGATCGTTGCCGATGCCGAAGCCATCGCATCCGAAAACGGCGGTTCTGTACTGGTGACCACGGATCCGAAGGAAGCGGTCGCCGGTGCCGACTGCGTGTTCACCGACACATGGGTTTCCATGGGCGAAGAAGCGGAATACGCCATCCGTTCCAAGCCGTTCTGGGACTATCAGGTGAACGCCGAACTCATGTCTTATGCCAAGGAAGATGCCATCTTCCAGCATTGCCTGCCGGCATACCGTGGCAAGGAGGTCACCTCCGAAGTCATCGACGGGCCACAGTCCGTGGTTTGGGATGAGGCCGGTAACCGCCTGCATGCGCAGAAGGCGCTGCTGACTTGGCTTGCCGGCAAGGCTCGCGGCGATGAAAGCCTGTTGGCCTGATGACGGACCAAACGCCTGCGCTGCAACGTCCTGCCACACGGGCCGCTCGATTGAGCGCCATCGAGCAGGCGTTGCTGACGTGCATCGTTACCTCGCAGTCGCAGCTGTCTCAGATTCTCGCGGACCAGGGCATCGAGGTGACCCAAGCCACCCTGAGCCGCGATCTCGACGAGATTCATGCCACGAAAACCCGTTTGGCTGACGGAACCGTGGCCTATGCGCTGGGCAAACAGCCGGAAGAAGCCGCATTGGCCAATCCTGATGCAAAAACGGAACAGCAAATGAACCGTGTGCTTTCCGGATTGGTCACTTCGGTCGCTGCGGCCAGGAATCTGGTGGTGGTCCATACGCCGTCTGGCGCGGCCCAGTATGTGGCAAGTGTGATCGACAAGCAGCCCATCGACGGTGTGCTCGGCACCATTGCCGGAGACGATACCGTCATGGTGATCTGCGCCGATGACGATTATGCGAAACAGCGTGCGCAATGGCTGTTGGACGTCGTGTCCAAGGGCTGAATAGCCGTATAGTGGACACGACGCACCGTATATGCATAAATATACAGAGTATTGCATATACTGATGAATAACGTTTGATGTTAGAAAGGGAAACCATGAGCGATCAGAATCGTCTCGTTCTGGCGTACTCCGGTGGTCTGGATACCTCCGTCGCCATTTCATATCTGAAGGAACGCACCGGCAAGGATGTCGTGGCCGTGTCCCTCGACGTCGGCCAGGGTGGCGAAAGCCTCGAAACCATCAAGCAGCGCGCGCTTGCCTGCGGTGCCGTTGAAGCGTATGTGGTAGACGCCCGCGACGAATTCGCCAATGAATACTGCATGAAGGCGCTGAAGGCCAACGCCCTGTATGAGGGTGTGTATCCGCTGGTTTCCGCCATTTCCCGCCCGCTCATCTCCAAGCATCTCGTGCGCGCCGCCCACCAGTTCGGTGCCGACACCATCTCCCATGGCTGCACCGGCAAGGGCAACGACCAGGTCCGTTTCGAGGTGTCCATCTCCTCCATTGATCCGACACTGAAGGCCATCAGCCCGATCCGCGACCTGTCGCTGACCCGCGACGTCGAGATCGCATTCGCCAAGGAGCACAAGCTTCCGATCGTGCAGACCGAGAAGAGCCCGTTCTCCATCGACCAGAACGTGTGGGGCCGCGCCATTGAAACCGGCTTCCTTGAGGATCCGTGGAATGGCCCGACCAAGGACTGCTACTCCTATACCGACGATCCGGCATTCCCGCCAGTCGAAGATGAGGTTGTCATCGAATTCAAGCAGGGCATTCCTGTCAAGATCGACGGTCACGACGTCACCCCGCTGCAGGCCATCGAAGAGATGAACCGTCGCGCAGGCGCACAGGGCATCGGCCGTATCGATCTGATCGAGGACCGTCTGGTCGGCATCAAGTCCCGTGAGCTGTACGAGGCTCCTGGTGCTATCGCACTGATCACCGCCCACCAGGAACTCGAGAACTGCTGCCTCGAACGCGAGCAGCACCGCATCAAGCGCGATATCGACAAGCGCTGGGCCGAACTCGTCTACGATGCGCAGTGGTTCTCCCCGGCAACGCAGTCCCTGAACGCCTTCATCGAAGACACCCAGAAGTACGTTTCCGGCGAAATCCGCATGATCCTGCATGGCGGCCGCGCCGTCGTGACCGGTCGTCGTTCCGACACCTCGCTGTATGACTACAATCTGGCCACCTACGATTCCGGCGACAGCTTCGATCAGAAGTCGTCCAACGGCTTCATCGACATCTACGGTCTGCCGAGCCGTGTGGCCGCAGCCCGCGACGTCAAGTTCGGCAATGGCATCGAGGTTCCGGAAAACAGCGTCGAGTAAGCGGGTTTTTACGCCGAATCGTCTTGATAATGGGGGAGAGCGTACCGTTAGGACCATCCTGACTGGTATCCTCTCCCTCAGTCATATCTGCAAGGAGAATGAAGTAACAATGACCGAGAGCACAACCAATGGTGAACACCTCGCCCTGTGGGGCGGCCGGTTCAAGTCCGGCCCGTCTCCGGAACTCGCGCGACTGAGCAAGTCCACCCAATTCGATTGGCGTCTTGCCGACGACGACATCGCAGGCTCACGCGCCCACGCCCGTGCGCTCGGACGTGCGGGACTATTGACCGCCGACGAGCTGCAGCGAATGGAAGACGCTCTCGACGAGCTGCAGCGCCGTGTCGATTCCGGTGCGTTCGCTCCGATCGAAGACGATGAGGACGAAGCCACCGCATTGGAACGTGGACTGCTGCAGATCGCCGGAGACGAGCTTGGAGGCAAGCTCCGCGCCGGCCGCTCCCGCAACGACCAGATCGCCGCGCTGATCCGCATGTGGCTCCGTCGCCACAGCCGCGTCATCGCCAAAATGCTGCTCGGCCTTGCCGCAACACTGACCGAACAGGCCGAAAAGGCCGGACGCACCGTCATGCCGGGGCGTACCCACATGCAGCACGCCCAGCCGGTGCTGCTCGCACACCAGCTCATGGCCCACGTGTGGCCGCTGCTGCGCGATGTGGAACGTCTTGCCGATTGGGACAAGCGCATCGATGCAAGCCCGTATGGTTCCGGCGCCCTCGCCGGCAACACCCTCGGCTTGGAGCCGGTGGCCGTGGCCCGCGAACTCGGCTTCTCCAAGGTAACCGCGAACTCCATCGACGGCACCGCCAGTCGTGATCTGGTCGCCGAATTCGCTTTCATCGCAGCCATGGCAGGCGTCGACATCAGCCGACTGTCTGAAGAAATCATCATCTGGAACACCCAGGAGTTCGCGTTCGTGCGCCTTGACGACGCCTATTCCACCGGCTCGTCCATCATGCCGCAGAAGAAGAACCCGGATATTGCGGAACTTGCACGAGGCAAGTCCGGCCGTCTCATCGGCGATCTGGCTGGTCTTCTCACCACGCTGAAGGGCCTGCCCACCGCTTATGCACGTGATCTTCAGGAAGACAAGGAAGCCGTGTTCGACCAGGTCGACACGCTGGAAGTGCTCCTTCCCGCGTTCACCGGCATGGTCGGCACCATGGTCTTCAACAAGGAACGCCTCGAAGCGGAAGCGCCGACCGGTTTCGCCCTCGCCACCGACATCGCCGAATGGCTGGTGAAGAACGGTGTGCCGTTCCGCCACGCGCACGAGCTTTCCGGTGCATGCGTGAAGATCGCCGAAGACCGCGGCCAGGAACTGTGGGACCTGGCCGACGATGACTTCATCGAGGTCTTCAAGGAATTCCTTCCGGCCGACAAGGCTCCCGAAGTGCGCGAAGTGCTATCCACCGAAGGTTCTGTTTCCGCCCGCAATGGCAAGGGAGGCACGTCTCCGCTGCGCGTGCGCGAGCAGATCGTTTCCGCGAAAACCGCCATCGAACAGCTGCGTGCCTTCGCCAACTCCGTCAGCGACGGCCCGGCATACAAGACGCCGGAATCATTGCTCAAATAATTACAGCAACAGTACATAGCAAAGGCAAAGCGGTGCCACTGACACGAACGCAGATACAGCAGCTTGTTCGACTTCACGGCCAGGAGATACTGTGCCATGAGCATATGCAGATCGAAAGAGTCTGTTACCAGCATGGCGTGGTCACCACGTTTGCTCATTCCATCCGTGTGGCCTGTCTGGCCGTATGGATCGCTGACAGGCTGCGCTTATGGCATAGGGTGGATTTGCATTCGTTGATTCGCGCCGCTTTGCTGCACGATTATTTTCTTTACGACTGGCATGCGCATGATGGCGGCCGTCATCGTATGCATGGTTTCACCCATGGTGGCACCGCCATGCGCAATGCCGTGCGCGATTTCCATCTCAATAGAGTGGAACGTGACAGCATCGAGAATCATATGTTTCCTTTGACGCCGATACCGCCTCGGTATCTTGAAGGGTATTTGGTGACTGTCGCGGATAAGATCAGCGCCACACGGGAAACGGTCAGTCTTGAGCGCTTCTACAAGCCGAAAGTCAATATGCATACAAGTGGAAAGTGACGGCGCGAAAGCATGCTCATGCTGGAATACCTGTTCTTATGGTTCCTGTTCTATTCATTTGCCGGATGGGTATATGAATCGATTCTCGTGTCCGTTTCGGAACGTCGCTTGGTGAATCGTGGCTTCCTGAATGGTCCCATCTGCCCGATCTACGGTTGCGGAGCCGTTCTTGCGATTGTGCTGCTGCATGATCTGCATAATCCCTTCGCGGTTTTTCTCATTTCTTCAATCGGTGCATGCATGCTTGAATATGTCACGTCATGGGGCATGGAAAAGCTATTCCACGCACGATGGTGGGATTACAGTCATCGCCGATTCAACATTCAAGGGCGCATTTGCTTGCTTGGAGCGATTGTGTTCGGTCTGCTGGGTGTGCTCATCACCGATGTGATACAGCCTGAAGTGAATCGCATTACACAGATGATTCCTTTGCCAGTAGTGCACTGGATGTGCGTGATTTTCATGGCGTTTATCGTCGCGGATACCATTATTACAGTGCTTGGCATCATCGATTTGGCCGACAATCTTGCGAAGTTCAGCGAAACCGTGCAGGCATATGCGGAGAAAGCCGGTGATTCCCTGCAATGGGGCAAAGACATTTTCCGAGACAAATTCCGCGACAAGGTGCAAGACAAGGTCCAGGATTGGTCGGACTCCTCGCAGGAGATTCTTGCCAATATGCAGGCCACTGCCGCATCTATCCTGAACAAGCAGCAGCGTCGTATGATTAACGCATTCCCGCGTCTGCGTTTCACGGATTCCATCAAATACAGCAAGATCATCGAAACTCTGCACGAAATGCTGCGTCGCAAATAATCGCGCAATAAGCAACAGCATGAAATCGCCTGCCGCTCGAAAGAACGACAGGCGATTTCATTATTGTTTGCGATATGCGATTTGCATGACAATCACGCTATGACAGTCCATCGGATCGTTTACGGATTTCGTATGGAGTGGGCGCTTCCAGCGACGTGTCCGATCCCTTGTAGTCGGTGATGCCCGCACCGACATTCGGATGTTGCGCGGAATACACTTGGTCGGCGCAATACAGCACGAGCAGCACGGCGGCCACGATGCCAAGCTTTCGCGCATCGATTCTGCTGAGCAGGTTGTCGAGGGCCGGAGCCAGCAGATATACGATGGCCAATCCGCCAAGGCCGAACGTCAATAATCCTTCGGCGCAGATACGGCCGTTGATATTTAGAAAGTATCCGGTGTAATCCCACCAGCGTTGACCATCATGCGTCATCTCCAGATACCACGATGAGAAGTATTCCAAGCAGCCGCACAGCACCATAGCCGCGACGAATTCAAGCGCTGGCTTTTCGCGCAGCTTTTTGAGCAGAACCAGAATGATCACTCCGCCGGTGCCATAGATGGGCAGCCAAGGGCCATGCAGCGTGCCACGGTTCACGAACATGTCTTCGGAAATAAATGCGAGACTTACCTCCCACACCCAGCCGACGAAGCAAAAGATGAAGAACATCATGATCAGATTGACCAGTGAGTAGCTGCGGTCGGCGCTGATGGTACGTGATTCACGGAATTTGAACGGCATCGGAGCAGGCGCAAGACGCCCCGGATAAATGGAGCCATTCAGAATATTCTCGCCGATCTGCATCTGGTGAAGATTCTCACGATACTCTTCATAGCGGTTCACTGCGCTGGCATGCAGAATGCGGATGCCAAGCCACTCAGAAAGAAATCCTGTGAATCCATGCGGCTTGGGCGCTGGAACAAGATTCTGTTCCAGCTGTGCTACGGATTGGGCGACATCGGCGTACGTGGTATGGAGCGTCTGCGGGTCGGCCTTGAAGTACAGGTATTCGTCGTTGAGCATCTCACTGCCTGCAATGCCGGTAGTCTTGGCCATCGAACGCACGTACACATAGTATTCCGCGAAGAACGCGGCATTGTAGCCGTTGGAATAGAAGATGCCGCTCAAGCCGAAGGTGATAAGGTTGAGCAGGTACCAGCCGAGGAACGAGCAGTCCGCCACGAAGCATTCCCATTTATGCCCTTTCATCATGCGTCGGGACAAGCGAATGGCGTCCAAAGCCTCGATATTCGGATTCTCCGCAACGATGTACGGCACCATACGGTAGGAATATTGCTTGATGAAGAAGCCGACGATGGTGAGACTCCAAAGGAACAGGAACACGTTTTCCACAAACATGGTCCATGCCATGCGCGGCCATTTGCGCGTGTGAATGGGGTAGAAGAAGCGACTTGCCGGAAGCTTGTTATAGGAACGTCCTTCCAACAGCATACGTGCCATGACGATGCGGTATGTTTCTTGAATGAACAGCCAGACGAAAATGTAGACGGCCAGCGAGAGTATTACCGGCACGGCGATGGAGACGCCGCCGTTATGGGTGACGGAATTAATGGCGTCGGCCACGGCGATCACCATCGAGCCGGATGCAAACGAGTTGAGCAGGGACGCGATTACTCCGCGGCGACGGCCGAACGTGGCATCGGTATCGTTGTTGACGATCTGCTCTTGGTTTTGCTTGACCTTTTCACGGGCATCGTTTTCATTGCCTACGGCAAGATCCTGCAATACGTCATACATGTCGTTGGATTGCGTGGAATCCTCCGTTTGCGGGGTGCTGATCGAAATGTTGGTGCTGACCGAGAGCGTCGATGAAGTGTACGCAACACCGAACACCGAAGCGAACAGGCAAATGGCGACTATCATCCAATAATGTTTTCTCTGGGCTTTCTTAGCCGCAACCTTCATGCCTTTGCGGTCCATGCAGGTATCTCCCTTCTTGATATGGGGATGCTCCTTCTAACTTTACCCGTATGCACGATGGTTGGTGGATGATGGGGAAACACCGCGTGCGCCTGTCTTCATCTTCTGCGAAACTGTAGGGTGCGTAAAACGCAGTATCATCCGCAATTCAATAGGGAGAAAACACAGCTATGGCTCACGTCATCGATTTCAAGGAGGCCGGTTTCGAGTCCGTCCTCGATGAACTGGAATGGCGCGGGTTGATTTCCCAGTCCACTGACAGGGATCGACTCGCCGAAGCGTTGAACGGAGATCCCATTTCCTATTATTGCGGTTTCGATCCGACTGCTGCCTCTCTGCATATCGGCAATCTGGTGCAGCTCATCAACATGCGTCACCTTCAGGCAGCAGGCCATCATCCGATTGCCCTGGTCGGCGGCGCCACCGGCTTGATCGGCGATCCTCGCCAATCGGGCGAACGTACGCTCAATCCGAAAGACGTCGTGGCTGGTTGGGCCGAGCGTCTGAAGGCGCAGATCGGCGGCATTCTCGAAGTGGAAGGCAGCAACCCGGTTCGTTTCGTGTCCAATTACGATTGGACGGCCTCCATGAACGTCATCGACTTCCTGCGTGACGTCGGCAAGAACTTCCGTTTGGGTACCATGCTCGCCAAAGACACCGTTGCCCGTCGACTGAATTCTGAAGATGGCATTTCCTTCACCGAGTTCAGCTACCAGGTGCTGCAGGGCAACGACTTCCTGCACCTGTTCGACGAATACCATTGCGTGCTTGAGCTTGGCGGATCCGACCAGTGGGGCAACCTCACGTCCGGTCTTGACCTGATCCACAAGGTACGTGGCGTGGATGTGAACGTGTTCACCAGCCCGATTATCACCGACGCTCAGGGTAAGAAGTTCGGTAAGTCCGAAGGCAACGCCGTCTGGCTTGACGGCACTATGCTGAGCCCGTACAAGTTCTACCAGTTCTGGTTTAACCGCCCTGACAGCGAGATGGAGAACCTGCTGAAGGTGTTCACGTTCTTGCCGAAGGCGGAGATCGAACGTCTTGTGGAGGAAAGCAAGACCAATCCGGGCGCGCGTGAGGCGCAACGCACCTTGGCTTGGGAGGTTACCAGCCTGGTTCATGGTGAGGAAGCCACCCGACAGGCCATCGAGGCCGCCGGTGCGCTGTTCGGCCGTGGCGGCGATCTTGCGGGCGTTGACGAGTCCACGCTCGAAGCTGCTCTTGACGGCGTGAAGATCGACGGCGAGTTCGCCAAGGCCGCGGTGGGCGACCGTGTGGCGGAAGCCGGCATGAAGGCCGGACTGTTCAAGTCGATTTCCGAAGCGCGCAAGACGATTAAGGCTGGCGGCGTGTATCTGAACAACGCCCGTGTTAAAGACGAAGAGCAGGTTTTGAACGAAAATGACTTCCTGCATGGCCGTTTCGCATTGATTCGTCGCGGCAAGAAGGCCCTCGGCGTCGTCGAAAACGTGTGAGGCAATCGCGAGCGGCGCAAACAAACGTAAGCAAAGAACAAACGAAGACCATTTTCAAGGAATACAAGGAATATAAGGAACAGCATGGCAGAAGAACAGCGCGGATCGCGCGGCAAGTCCTACGGCAACCACAAGTCCTACGGCTCGGGCAAGCCGGGCGATCGCGGCGGCAAGGGATTCAAGCCGCGTGGCAATGGCGGCAAGTCCTACGGCCACAAGTCCGGCGGCTTCCACAACGACGATCATAAGGGCGGATACCGCAAGGGCAATGGCGGCAATTTCCACCGCGACCGCGATTTCCGTCGTGACGGTGAGGGGGAAGGCCAGGAGCGTCGCTTCCATAACGGTCCGCGCAAGTTCAACCGTGACGGCGAGCGTCGTGACGATCATCGCGATTATCGTGGCGGTCGTGGAGACAATCCTCGCTATCAGCGCGATGGCGAGCGTTCCGGTTTCCGTCGTGACGATCGACGTGACGGAAACCGTAAAGACTTCCACCGTGACGGCGACCGTCGTAACTTCCGTCGTGAAGATGGCGACCGTCGTAACTTCCACCGCGATAATGATCGCCGTGATTTCCATCGTGATGGTGATCGTCGTAACTTCCGTCGTGACGACCACCGTGGCAATGATCGTCGTGATGGCGGACGCCGTAATTTCCGTGATGGCGATCGTAAGGATTTCCGTCGTGACGATCAGCGCCGTGACTTCCACAAGGATCGCGACCAGCAGCAGGGCGAGGAGCGTCGTGAGTTCACCCGCGAAGAGAAGATGGCCTACCGTGAGGAGAAGCGTGGCGAGTACATGGCCAAGCCGCGCCGCAATTCCGATGGCACGGTGAGCTTCCCCTCGCAGAACCCGTACACGCATCGTCGTCCTGATGAGCCGAAGATGCCGAAGGGCATCGAATGGCGTATGCTCACCACCGACGATCGCGAACGCCTGCGTGGCCTGTCGAAGGAACATGCGGAAAACATTGGTCTGCACATTCTTGCCGCGTACACGCTTGAGGAGAGCAACCCGGAGCTGGCCCTCGAACATGCCAAGTGGGTGGCCCGCCAGGCTTCCCGCATCGATTTCGCCCGCGAGACACTCGCCTTCGTGGCATACCGTCAGGGTGATTACAAGCTTGCCTTGCGTGAGTTCCGCACTGCGTTCCGTATGAACGGTTTCCTGGATTATCTGCCGTTCATCGCCGACTGCGAGCGTGGCGTGGGCGAGCCGAAGAAGGCCATCGAAGTGGCTGTGAGCGACGACGCCAAGTATCTGCGCGGTGAAGCCAAGGCTGAAATGTTCTTGGTGTACGCTGGCGCTCTGGGCGATCTGAAGATGTGGGACAAGGCCATCGAGATCGTGCACACGCTGGGCCGTTCCAAGGGATTGGCCGGCGAATACCGCATGCGTGCGGTGCAGGCCGAACAGTATTTCCTTGAAGAGGCCGGCCGTACCGATGAGGCCATCGCATTGGATCGTCTGCTCGACAAGCTCGAACTGCAGTACGCCGATGTTGAGGATGATGAGACTTCCGACGATCTGGTTGTCGAATACGACATGCAGGAGCTGAACGACGAACTCATGGACGTGCTTGGCATTTCCGAAGATGACGCGCAGTACGCTCCGGAAGACCCTGAGAATGAGGAAGACGAATCCGAAGCCATCGACGAGAACGGCGAAACCAACGACGAAACCCAGCTTGAGGCCGAAGAGACGGAAGCAGGCGCGGAATCCGATGACGAGCCGGCAGAAGCTGACGATGCTGCGGAAGATGACGCCGATGATGACGGTGAGGCTGAAGAGGCCGAAGAGTCTTCGGATGCTTCTTCCGAATCCTCCGAAGATAACAAGTGAGGTGACGTGGCCCGCATGCTGAAGTCCACGAATCAGCCGCTCAGCGAAGCATACTCGCTGGCACTGCTTGATCTTGACGGCGTGGTCTACCGTGGTAAGAACCCGGTGGAACATGCTGCCAAGAATATCCGCAAGGCCGAATCCTTGGGCATGACGGTGGAATACACCACCAACAATTCGTCCCGACTTCAGGCCGTGGTGGCAGACCAGCTGAAGGGGTTCGATTTGGATGTCGAATCCTGGCAGGTCATCACCTCGTCGGTTGTCGCCGCGCGCATGGTGGCACGTGCCGTGCCTGAAGGTTCGAAGGTTTTCGTGCTTGGCGCCCAGCATCTGCGTGAGGAAGTGGCCAAGCAAGGTCTTGAAGTCGTCGATTCCGCAGAAGCGCAGCCGGTCGCCGCCATCCAAGGATGGTATCCCGACATGTCTTGGAACGAAATGGCCCAAATCGCCTATGCCGTTGAGCATGGCGCGACCTATTTCGTGACCAATCGTGATCTGACCATTCCTCGTGAGCTTGGCATCGCGCCGGGATGCGGTTCCATGATCATGGCGGTGATCAATGCCACCGGTGTGGAACCGGTTTCGTCCGCAGGCAAGCCGGAATCCGCCATGTATGACGAGGCACGCATTCTCGCAGCCCATGATGATGACGAGCCGGTGGACAAGGAACAGTGCCTCGCCATCGGCGACCGTCTCGATACCGATATCGAGGCGGGCAATCGGGGCGGGGACGATTCCCTTGCGGTGTTGACCGGCGTCACCGATCCGCGCGAACTCATGTTCGCTCCGGCGTATCTTCGCCCGACCTACATCGCCAAAGATCTGCGGGGCTTGAACGAGCCCGCTCCTGAAGTGGTGCATGATGAGGGCGCATGGCTGTGCCGCGATGCGAAGGCCCGCGTTGACGGCGACCGCCTGTATGTCACCGACATCACCAGCGTCGACGGGTTGCGTGCCGCATGCTGCGCCATGTGGGCCGCGGCCGACAGCGGGCGAGATGTGAGTGGCGTGATCGTTCCGGAATTCCGTATTTCCTAACGAACAATTCGTACCGATTATTGGAAAACCATTGCGAAACAGTGATTCCACTCAGGTTGTTCGTCTTGACGTTGCGTTGTTGGAACGTGGTCTGACCGACAGTCGTTCCAAGGCGCAACGTCTGATCGCGGATGGCAAAGTCAGTGTGAACGGTGTCACCGTCACCAAAGCATCGGCGAAAGTCGGTGGTGATGACGTCATCGCCGCCGATAGGGGAGACGGCTACGTTTCCCGTGGCGCATACAAGCTTGTCGGCGCGTTCGAACGGTTCGCCGACGTCGGATTGCGTTCCGCGCAAGGATTACGTTGCTTGGATATCGGCGCGTCCACCGGCGGTTTCTGCGACGTGCTATTGCGCAATGATGCCGCGCAGGTCATCGCTTTGGATGTCGGCCATGGACAATTGGATCCGAAAATCGCGCATGACGACCGTATTATCGAAATGAGCGGCGTCAATATTCGCGACGTGTATGCGGAGGATTTGCCGTATCGTCCGGAAATGATTGTTTCCGACGTATCGTTTATTTCGCTGACATATGTGATTCCGGTGATCGCAAGAATCGCCGCACCGCAGGCGCAGATCGTGCTGCTGGTCAAACCACAGTTCGAGGTCGGCAAAGGCAACCTTGGGAAAAACGGGATTGTCGAAAGCCAGGAATTACGCGAACAGGCGCTGTCCTCCGTCGTGGCATGCGCGGAACGCAACGGGCTTGACGTGCGCGCCACAACAGTATCTCCCATTGAAGGCACGCATGGCAATATCGAATATCTGCTGTACGCGGTCATGCAGTGAAACAGCGACCGGTTGAGAGAACCGTGTCTGCAGTGTAATCAAGGCAAATAAGATAAGTAAAAGAAAAACCGGAAATCATGATTATGAAATTCCGGATTTTTCCATATGGAAAGAGCGTGTCAGCTGCGTAGGAACCGGTCGATTTGATTCTGCTTGCCCATGATGATGAGTTCGTCGTTGCGGTGCATGATGAGCTCTTTCGAACCGTATTCGAATTCCTTGCCCGGCGATTTGATGCCGACCACGGTAATGCCGAAGCGTTCATGCACGCGAGCGTCTTCGATGGTGTAGCCGACCACATGCGCGGGGGTATGGATTTTGACGACGTTGTATGCGCCTTCAAGCTCGATGTAGTCAAGATAGTTGCCGGACACAAGATGTCCGACGCGTTTGCCGGCGTCGGTTTCCGCGTTGATGATGTGGCGTGCGCCGATGCGTTGCAGAATGCGGGCGTGTTCCTTCGACACGGACTTGGCCCAAATGTCGGAGATGCCGGCGTCGAGCAGATTACCGGCGGTAATGACGGAAGCTTCGACGCTGTCGCCGATAGCCACGACGGCCGTGTCGAAATCGGATGCGTTGATCTGCTCCAACGCCATCACATCGGTCATGTCGGCCTGCACGGTGGGAATCTGCGAAGACCAACGGTTCACCAGTTCGCCGTCTTTGTCGACGGCGAGCACATCCTGGCCCATCATGTCGAGCGTGGTGGCCACAGAGCTGCCAAAACGCCCCAAACCAACTACGAGAACGCTTCTGGTGTTGTTGGCCATGATGTTATGCACCTTTCGAAATTCCATCTTCAAAAATCTATATTCATGTGTGATTGCAGGCAACTGCAAGTATATGAAGCCGTATCGTCAGCCGACCACGATCTGCTCGGTGGGGTAGCGGACGGCCTCGAGATTGTGTGGACGCGAAATCGCGTAGGCGATGGTGAGCGGTCCGAGCCGCCCGATGAACATGGTTGCGGCGAGAATGTATAGCACCGTGGGGCTGCTTTCACTGGCTACGCCCACCGAGTAGCCACCCAGTCCGAACGCGGAGCAGGTATCGAACAGTGCGTCGCACAGCGAGCAGCCGGTGATGATCATCAGCGCCATCGACACCACGGTGACCAGCATGAGACATGCCGTGCTTACGGCCACGGCGGTCATAACCGCCTGCGTGTGGATGCGGCGGTGGAATGCGTTGATGTCGTGGCGTCCGGTGAATGCGGCACGACAGGTCAGCAGAATCACCGCGAACGTGGTGACGCGGATGCCGCCTGCGGTCGAGGTGCTGCCACCGCCGATGAACATGACGATGGACAGGAACACTTTGGTTGCGTCGCTGACGCCTGGCATCCACGACAGGTCAAATCCGGAGCTTCGTGGCATGACGGCCGCGACCATGGCGTGCCAGAGGCGCGGCTCGATGCCGTTTCCGGCGAACAGCAGCTTGTTGTTCCATTCCATCAGCAGGAACCACGTGAACGAGGCGATCACAATGCAGAACGTGGTGGTCAGTGTGAGCTTGGTGTGCAGGCTCCAACGCTTCGGAGGACGACGCATACGCCAGGAACGCATCAGGTTCAGCAATACCGGGAAGCCAAGGGTTCCGCAGAAAGCACTGGCTAGGATCGGCAGGCCGACCGCCCAGTTGTTGACATGCAGACCGGCGCCGTCGGGGGTGAAGCCGGCGTTGTTGTACGCCATGACCGCGAAGAACAACGATTCCCACAATGTGTGGCGCACATTACCGTGGTTGACCTTGTAGAGGCCGGGGAACAATGCGACGAATGTGATGCCTTCGATGACGAATGCGGTGGTGATGACTACGGTGAGCACGCCTTTGATTTCACCGAGCTTCGTAGTGCCGAGTTCGTTGGCGGTCAGCATGCGCTGCGTGGCCTTGAGATGGTGGTTCACGGCCAATGCGATCAAGGAGGCGAACGTCATGACGCCAAGGCCACCCATCTGCACGGCGAAGATGAGCACGCCTTGGCCGAAGGTGGTCCAATGCGTGGTGGAGTTGACGATGGAGATTCCGCATGTGGAAATGGCGGATACTGCGGTGAAGAACGCGGTGGTGAACGTAGTGGTTTCGTCTTTCGGCGTGGCAATGGGCGTCATCAGCAACGTAGTGGACAACGCCGCGAGCGTCAGAAAGTAGAAGATGGTCAGACGGCCTGGATGGTTGACGAGTCGGCGCGTGAGGCCGCGCTTGCGTGGCTTGCGGTCTTCCGCCATGGCCTTCTCGAAAGTATCTCCCGAGAACCACCATGCGTAGCCATGTGAGGCCTCACGATTGGAGGAGGACTCGTCAAAGACGAGGTTTGACATGCCGTTCCTCTCTCCTTTTCTTACGATGTTCGGTCTTCGTTCCTGTGAGCTATTGTAAGCATATGTGCGACTAACAGGCTATTTGACGGCTGACATTCCTGATTCGTGGCTTGCATCGGAGACGGATTTGAGGCGTGTTCGCGGGTTTTGGCATGTTTTCGACGCGCATTGCCGGTTTTCGTTCATTTGTTCGATTACACTGGAGGTCGGTGATGTCTTCATGGGCGTTTTCCATAGGGCGTTTCCTTTTGCTGGAAAGGGATTAACGATGTTCGGTACCCGTCATGCGGTGGTGGTGACGCATAGTCGTCTGAGGGAGAGTGGCACGGTGGTTGAGGAGGCTGTCGGGCAGCTGACCCAGGCCGGTTTCGAAGTGTCGATCATTGACAATATCGAGGCGCCGGATTTCGGCAAGCAGCTGCCGGTGGTTTCCGAACGCACTGAGATCGTGGTGGTGCTCGGCGGGGATGGCACCATTCTTCGAGCGGCTGAACTGGTGCACTGCACCAGTGTGCCGATTCTTGGCGTGAACTTGGGACATGTCGGCTTTTTGGCGGAGTTTGAAAGCTTCCAGATGAGTGAGGCGATCCGCAGGGTTGCCGAGCATGATTATTCCATTGACGAACGCATGATTGCGCATGTCGATGTGTGGCTGCCGGGAGCAAGCGAGCCGATTGAGGATTGGGCGTTGAATGACATCACGTTGGAGCGTGCAGACCGTGGCAAAATGGTCGAACTGTCGATTCGTGTGGATGATGTGGAAATGAGCTCCTTCGGCTGCGATGGCGTGATCGTGTCGACTCCGACCGGCTCAACCGCATACGCGTTCTCCGCCGGAGGACCGATCATGTGGCCGAACGTGAAGGCGTTGCAGTTGGTGCCGTTGGCCGCCCACGCCCTGTTCGCTCGCCCCTTGATTATTGGCTCCGGTTCCACATTCGCCATTGATATCCTTGAGGATTCCACGTCGGATGGTTGGATCTGCTGCGATGGCCGTCGCCAATGCGCGTTGCCGCGGGGCACTAGGGTTGAGGTGCGCGAATCGAAGAGCACATTGCGCCTGGCCCGTCTTTCCGGCGTGCCGTTCACGAATCGTCTGGTCACGAAATTCGATCTTCCTGTTGTCGGTTGGCGCGAGCAGGCGCGTAAAACCGGGGGAGTGCATCATGGGCATGTGTTTCCGGAAGATAAAGAAACGAACGAGTAAAAACACTGATGCTTGAAGAACTTGAGATTCATAATCTTGGGCCGATCCGTTCCGCGCTGATCGCACCTGCCGGCGGTATGACGGCGATCACCGGCGAGACGGGTGCAGGCAAGTCGATGCTGCTCAGTGCGATTCGGCTGATTTCCGGCGGTCCTTCCGACGGTGGGCGCGTGTCGGTCGGAGCGAGCGAGGCGTGGGCGCAGGGCGTGTTCGAGGTCGCCTCGTCACCGGCCGCGGTCGCAGCCGCGCACGAGGCGGGTTTCGAACCTGAAGACGGAGAACTGTTCCTGTCTCGCAAGGTTCCTGCCTCCGGGCGCTCCCGCAGCATGCTGTCTGGTCGTAGCGTGCCTCGTTCCGTACTGGGGTCGATCGCAGCGGAGCTGGTGACGATTCATGGTCAGGCCGACCAGTTGCGTATCGCGTCTTCGACGCGGCAACGTGAGTTTTTGGACCGCTATGCCGGCGATGATGTGGCGTTGGTCGCATACGGCAAGGCTTGGAATGCGCTTCGTGCCATGGATGAGCGGTTGGAACGACTGTCGAGTCAGGAATCGTCCATGCGCCAGCAGGCGGATTACCTGCGCGAGTCCATCGAACGAATCAACCGCATCGATCCGCAGCCGGGGGAGATGGCCGAGTTGCGTGCCCGGCGCGATCGCATTGAGAACGCGGCCGAGATCGCCGAAGGGGTGAACCGTGCGTTGAGCGCGTTGGATGCTTCGCAGGTTGTTGACGATGTTGAATCATCCAGCGCCACCGATCTGATTGATCGCGCGTCGCAGGCGCTTCGCGCCATTCATGTGGACGGCGTGTTTTCGGAACTGGCCGATCGGCTTGATTCCATCAGCACTGATTTGTCTGATGTGGTGTTCACCTTGTCGGGCGAAGTCGACAATGATCTCGGCATGGAAGACTTGGACGCCATCAACGGGCGGATCCATGAGCTTGACGAATTGGTTCGTCGTTGGGGCCCGGAATTGTCGGACGTGATCGCGTGGCGAGATCAAGCGGTGTTCGACTTGGAGGATCTGGACGCGTCTCCGGAAAAAGTTAGTCAATTGCAGGCGGAACGTGAAAAACTGTTCGGTGAGGCGTTGAAGGCGGCGCGTGCGGTAAGCAAAAGACGTGCCGCCGCCGCGAAGGAACTCGCCGCCAAAGTCACTGCGGAACTCGAATCTCTTGCCATGAGCGGATCGAAACTAGAGATCCGTGTATCGGAACGTGAACATTTGGACGCTTCCGGCGCTGACGGCATCGATTTTCTGTTCACGCCGTTCCCGGGTTCTCCGCAAATGCCGATGGGCAAAAGCGCGTCCGGCGGCGAGCTGAGCCGGCTCATGCTCGCGCTTGAACTCGTTGCGGCGGAAAAACATGTGGTGGCGGGCGGTTCCGTACCTCCCATGACGTTCATTTTCGACGAGGTCGACGCAGGCGTCGGTGGCAAAACCGCGGTGGAGCTTGGCGCGCGATTGGCGAAACTCGCTCAATCCGCGCAGGTCATTGTCGTCACCCATCTGCCACAGGTCGCATCCTGGGCGGACGAACAGTACGTGGTCGCCAAAGGTGAAATGGATGACGGATCAATCGCCACCACCATCAATCAAGTGCGTGGAGAGGCGCGTGTGCACGAAATCGCCCGCATGCTCTCCGGCAGTGAAAGCGAAGCGTCGCTGGAACATGCCGAAGAACTGCTCAAATCATCGGTTCTCGATTAACGTAAGATGCACAATAATAAAGGAGGATATCGATGGCAGGCAATCAAGGCAAGGGCGCCATTTTCGATCTTGACGGCACGCTGCTTGATTCCATGGGCGTTTGGGATCAGGTTGACATCGATTTTCTTTCAAAACGAGGCATTGACGTGCCGGACGATTACATGACGAAAGTCGCGGCCATGCAATTCCGCCAGATCGCCGAATATACGATTGCGCGTTTCAGCCTTACCGACACTCCCGAAGAGCTGATGGATGAGTGGGATCATATGGCCCGCGTCATGTATGCCACAGTGGTCGAAGCTAAACCGTATGCACGTGAATATCTCGCTCAATTGAAAGAGAGTGGAGCGAAACTTGCCGTTGCCACATCGCTGCCGCCGATGCTGAGAGAGCCGGCGATGAAGCATGTTGGCATTTTCGACTACTTCGATGAAGTGGTCAGTGTCGATGATGCCGGCGACGTCGGCAAAGACCAGCCGGACGTGTATCTGTTGGCTGCATCTCGCCTCGGAGTCGAGCCGGGGGAGTGCACCGTGTTCGAGGATTTGCTGATCGGCATGCGTTCCGCCAAGTCGGTTGGCATGAAGGTATGGGCCGTGCACGACGATTCGTCCGATGCCGATTGGCCGGCGATTTGCGGTCTGGCGGATGGTGTCATGTTCGACTTCCATGACGCGCCTGCCGTATTGTAGGAACCGGCGTCGTGCGGGGATATATGCATTTGGGGCTTTCCGTTGATTCGGAAGACCCCAAATCCGTTCCATAAGAGTCTACCGGCTGGCTTGGTTCAGATGTCCTTGCTGCCGTAAATATGCAGCGATATCTTGCGGGAGAACGCCAAGGCGAGTACGTCGATGATCAAGAATGCCGCTAACGCAATGGCTTGGTGCCGGCTGATTGCCTCGGCCAGCTGTTCGACGGTCTTTTTGAGTTCCGGCAATGCCTTGCACAGTCCGATGACCGTGCCCCCGATCACGCCGATGCTCAGAATAATGGCGGCCATGGCGCGATAAGGGGAGAACCGGTACAGGAACGGCTGCACGATGGCGTTGAGCAGCACGAGGATCAGCACGGTCATCGCGGCGAAGCCGATCGCATCCGTCACTTTAACTGGCTCGTGCATGATGATGCCGGCGCAGGCGATGCTGACGGCCACTTCCAATCCCGCCACCAGATCGCAGGCGATAAGGAATGCGAATCGTCCGAGGATCTGGTGGTTGCGGTTGATGGGCACGATGCCGTTCATCCAATGATGGTTGTTCATTTGTTCATAGGAGAACAGGGTGATATTAAGCATCAGGAAGCCGGAGGCCGCCCCGCCGATGGCGGCTCCCGCAACGCTGTCGAGAGTGGACCCTGTAGCCGCCATCAGGCATGTGAAACCTGGAACGTACGCGAAGAAGATGGCTATGTACGACCGCCCGTAGCTGATGGTACGGTTCCAGTCCAAGGAAATCTGCCTAAGGATGGCGGTCATGGCGTCCGCGTTCGCTGTCGTGTTCATCGTACGTCTCCTTCGTTGGTATTGCCGATTGCCGTATGTGCCGCGGCGTTGGTCAGTCTGATCACATCCTCAATCGAAGCATGCTGTGTCAGGAGACCGTCGGTGCCGCCGATGTGTGGGATATCCTGCGTGCGGACCAACGCGTCGAAGCCGGTTGCGTATGTGCGGATGCCGACCATTGCCCGCTGTAGACCATCCGTAAGCTCATCCGGACCGCCCTTGACCAGACGGAACGCGTCTTCGAACTCGTCTTTCGGCCCGCCGTAATACAGCATGCCGTTCGTTATATACGCGAGGAAATCCGCGCAACGCTCCAAATCGGCGGTGATATGCGTGGAGAAGATTACGCTGTGTCCGCCATCCGCAACATAATCGGACAGGATGTCCATGAGCTCGTCGCGGGACAGTACGTCCAGGCCGCTGGTCGGCTCGTCGAGAATCAGCAGTTTCGCATCGTGGCTCAACGCCACGGCGAGCATGAGCTTCATCTGCATGCCGCGCGACAGATCCTTGATCTTCTTGTTCCGTCCGAGTCCGAACCGTCTGAGATATGCGTCGAACAGATTGTGGTCCCACAGCGGGTACATTGGGCTGCTTGTCCGTTCCACCGCGTCGACCGTCATGTATTCGATGAAATAGCTGCTGTCGAGCACTACGCCCAGCTGCTCTTTGGCCCGCTCCTCATCGGCCATCGCGTCAAGGCCGAGCACTTCGATTCGTCCCGCGTCTCGCGCGGTCATATTGAGGATCAGTTTGATCAACGTGGATTTGCCGGCTCCGTTCGGACCGACCAGACCCATGATGTAGCCGGACGGCAGGTCGAAGGTCACGTCATCCAATGTGAAGCCGGAATCATAATGCTTCGTCAATCCGGTTACGCTCAAGGCCAAGGTTGGCCGCGTTCCTTGGGGGAGTGAGGAATCGTTCATGATTGTTCCCTGTACGCTTTCTCGAACATGCCAAGCAGATCAAGTAGGCTGATGTCGGCGGCTTTGGCCTCGATGGAAACTTCACGGAGCTTGTCCATGATGCGTTCACGCGCACGTTCCTTCATGAGTTCGTTGCCTCGTTCCATCACGAATGTGCCTTTGCCCTGCACATTCTCCACGAGCCCCTCGTCGGCCAGTTCGTTATACGCTCTGGTCACGGTGAGCACGCTGACGCGCAGTTCCTTGGCGAGCTTGCGCAGTGAGGGAAGCGCCTCGCCTGCTGTAAGCTCACCCGACATGATCGCGGACCTGATCTGGTTCTTGATCTGTTCGTAAATCGGTTCTCCGGACACGGATGAGATGATCAGCTTCAATCTGTGCCTCTTTTTCTGTATGTTTCGTAGGTGATATATCTCCCGGCCGAACAGTTAGATGCAAACTGTTTAGCTGTTATATATAACAGTAACACAGAAAACCCGTACTGTTATTACGTGTCGCATAACAGTACGGGTTTTGTTGGAATATAAGGAAATCCGCCGCTCCATGAACGCCTCTTGCGGTCGACGATTGACGGAAGCGACATTTACTTGCGTTCGAGGATTCCCGTATGGACGGTTATGCGCGAGTCGGATGGATGATACGGCGGAAACACAGGTAGATCAGCTACGCCAACGGCATGGTCATCAACATAGGCAGTGTAGGGAACCGGCGATGAGTCCCACGCCAATCATGATTGCGATTTTCTTCGCGCCGAAGGAGAGAGCGTCCGTTTCGGCGCGATCCGTCGCCTGGGTGGTGTTGCTATCTTGCTGCATGATTGTTTGTTGGGGAAACCATCTGTTATTCCATTCCCTTATAGAGTTCTTTGGCTAGACCAATCAGTGACTTGTCTGAGCCTGCTGGGCCAATAAGGCATGCGCCGCATGGCAGTCCATCTGCTGTTTCCAATATCGCGTATCGTCCGTTCATAGTCGGGTAGTTGTTGAAACATCGACAGATCAATCAGACCGTGAACGCCTTTGGTGTGATATCAACGACTTGCGTCACGTTGAAGTCGATGGCAGCCGACAGCAGCAGGTACACTTGTTGACGTGGCATCTCGAACATGGCGGCAATCATATTGATGGCGTGTTCGACGCTTTGCGATAATGCGTCATCCAGCGTACTGCTGAAACCCATTGGAATCAGCGTGCCATGACTGATCGCAAATGGCAGAGGGGCTGCGGACGTTTTCTTGGAGATGATCACGCAGCCATTCCCTGGCTCTGACGGTATTGTACCGGACTCATCCAA
>ERZ839947.84-NODE-84-length-123124-cov-13.211808_pt1 | contig 123124 bp, 78 predicted proteins | sample MGYA00519908_ERZ839947 | MGnify/ENA primary metagenome ERZ839947 (study PRJEB31850, sample SAMEA3708857) | human gut metagenome | biome: human gut; feature: human-associated habitat; material: faeces | place: China | collected 2014 ... | reverse complement strand
AAATACAGCTACCAGTCGGGAATATGAGAAACACTTAAAGAAAGCTGCTACGGCATGCCAGTGGTTAAATGCCTCTTCCGTTACATTTCCTTTCATATTGGCTTCCAAGCGTTCCATAAATACATTTGCTTTACGTATCCAGGTGAAATTCCAGGTCGGCCCGACATACTGGGTTTGATAAGTTGCCAAGTCATTTGCGTTTGAACTGCCAAGGCTCGTAGGTATTGAGTTGCTGAATGATGACTGTTGCCCGGTAGAGGCTAAATCGTCAGAGAAAGACATACCACGCAAAGGAGTATAGTTGGTAGTCCACCCGTCGGCATAACCGACAAAATAGTTCCGGTAAAAACCGTTGGCGTACAGACGGGCATCCATTTCGGTTTTCCAGAATGTGCCGTCTGTCGGAGTGTTCAATTGCGGGCGGTCCAGAATGTCATCGCAAGATGTAGTCATTAGAACTGCCACTGAGAGTATAGTGAATATATATTTTTTCATAATGGTATGTTTTTAGAAGTTTAATTGAATGCCTACAGACATGTTCTTCATAGTAGGTGTACCAACACCTGTACGACCGGAATTGTAGTTTGTAGAGTTGAACATAGAGAAGCCTGAGATTTCTTCCGGATCAATGGGCAGGCCTCTCAAATTATCAAATGTAAAGAAGTTCTCCAATGACATATAGACTCTTGCTTTGCTGATGTATATCTTAGATAAGATATTTGTCGGAACGGTATATCCCAATGTTATATTCTTGATTCTTAAATAAGACATATCCAGTAGATAGCGGGATTGTTTCTGCATAGCAAATCCAGTATCACTGCCACCTAAGTCCCATGCTCTGGGATAGAAAGCATTGGTACGTTCTTCTGTCCAATAGTCTGTTGTAAAGGTCTTAGGTAGTGCACCTTCCTTTGCATTATACCCAGGAATTGCTAATTGGCCGCTACCCCAAATCTTGCGTTTTCCAATACCTTGGAAGTAAATAGAAAAATCAAAGCCTTTATAATCGGCACCTAATCTGAAACTGTATTCATAGCGAGGAGTAGTATTACCGATAACAGTTTGGTCACCTGGATTGCCATTTGTACTGGTACCCGGAGTAATGTAACCATCACCGTCAAGATCTACAAACTTAGTATCACCAGGAGAGAAGATTAGTTTATTCCCATCTTCATAGTGCACCTGATAAACTGGATATTCTGAAGATTGCTTATAGGTGGTACGCGCTGTCCCGTTATAAATAACGATAATCTTTTCAATCTGGCCGTCTGCTCCATATACAAAATCTTCTTTTTGGAATAATCTGTCGGTTACAAAACCGTAAATATCCCCATAGCGCCTTCCGGTCGAGTAGACAGTCCCCAAACTACGATCTTCCCATGGAGTCAGGTAGTCAGCACCCTTTGTAATGAAAGTTGATGCGTCTGATATAGATGCTGTCACATTAATACCCACCCCGTTGGCAAAACGATGGTTGAAGTCAGCTGACAATTCCCAACCCTTGGTTCTCAAACTACCATAGTTGCCACTAGGGGCAGCTGCACCAAGAGTTACCGGCAGGCTTTCACCAGGAATAATCATATTCTTCGTATCACGTTGGAACCAGTCGAAAGTTACTCCGAATTTGTTATTAAAGAATCTGAGATCGATACCGAAGTCCAACGTTTCAATTTGCTGCCAGCTAATATCGCTGTCCACCAATGATGGAGTACCGAACATAGGTGTTTTATTTCCACTTCCATCCAGCCATGATGATTGACCATCTGACAATATGGATTTATACAGAGTGTTTGAAACGGATTGGTCACCAATACTACCCCATGAAGCTCTGAATTTACCGAAGCTTAAGATATTGTTAATAGGTGCCATAAACTTTTCATTGGTAAATACCCAGCCGGCAGAGAAAGAAGGGAACCACTTCCAACGCAGATGCTTTGGGAACTTGGATGAACCATCCCGACGTATATTTGCTTCAACGAAATATCTATCTTCAAAAGAATAGTTGAGACGACCAAAAAAGCCTAACTGCGCTTCCCAGTTACGGTTTCCTTCAATAAATTGATCTCCGGAAGCCAACGGGAATTGCGGATTTGTCAAGTCAATTAGATTTGTTTTCCAACCTTTATATGAACTCCATTTATTGGTAACTCTGTTCATACCTGCCATAAACTTGAATGCATGTTGCTTTTCTGGGCCCAACAACAAGTTGTAAGTGGTATAAATGTTGAAAGTATTATTATCAATAGATTTACTGTTATTGCCTACTTGGCTGGCACTTGGACCGGAACTGTTATAGTATTTGTTCACAGGAAAACGATATGCAGGCATGCCGCCGGTCTCTACTCTCTCTCCTTGTTCGTTAACAAACACCTGACTACCGTTTTCCATCCAGGCGGTGGGAGCATACCACATTTCACCAGCCTCATATTGCATTACGGATGAATTCGTTTCAGTAGTTTGTCTATCATACGTATAGTCAAACTTTACATCCCAATTTTTGGTTAAATTCAGTGTGAAACCTAAATTGATATTGTAGTATTTATTTTGCAGGTTATCCGTATTAGCAGCTGCCATTTCGTAGGTAGGTTCTTTTAACGGATTGCCATTTTCAGTCACTCCCATAGGCATTAGCGGACTCCAACGATAAAGATATAACCATGGGTCGGCAGTTGTATTTCCAATTCCCGGATAGCGTTTGTTACGATCTGAATAGATTGAGCTTGCTCTTACAGTAATATACTTATTGATTTCTGAAGTAACACTAACTGAAGCATTGTATCGTTTGAAGTCATCCTGCTTAGCCGTTTTTGACATACCGCTCTGATCCAGATAGCCTAATCCGATATTATAGCTGGTCTTGCCACTCTTACCGTTAACAGACAAGTTATGGGTCATTGTCGGCGTCCAATTTTTAATCATGGCTTTAGCACCGTCATAAAGTCTGTATCCATATTTATCTTTTCCGTCATAGAACCAGTCGCGACCGTACACTACCGGATCATTCCATTTTACTTTTCCACCATATAGGTTTTGCCATTCAATAGCCTTTTCCAGACTTTCAGGACTAATACGCCAGAAACCGCCGGCTGGCATCGGTTCTCTTCTGTTTGTTTGTGCATCCAATGTATATTGTAATGCTTCTATACCGCCAATCTCGATTTTCTTAGCAGGATCTTGCCAAGAAAAGTTGTTCGAGTAGCTTATTTCAAATTTATCACTTTGTGCCCCTGATTTTGTGGTTATCAGGATTACACCAAATGCAGCTTTAGAACCATAAATAGAAGATGAAGCAGCATCTTTCAAAACAGAAATAGATTGAACGTCATTAGGATTTACCATCTGGATACTTGGGATTTCCACGTTGTCCAATAAGATGAGTGGTGTATTGTTTCCTGAAATAGAGCCGACCTGACCACGAATTTTAATCAAAGGGTCTGATCCTACTTCACCGGTTGGGATCGTGATATTAACTCCCGCTACTGCACCTTGTAATCCACGACCAATATCAGCGATAGGACGGCTGTCTAATGTCTTATTTACATCGACTGTTGCTACTGCTCCTGTCAGGTTAGCTTTCTTTTGTGTACCGTAACCTACCACTACTACTTCTTGCAGCAATTCACTATCTTCTTTCAGAATAATTTTCATAGTTCGGGCAGCTTTCACTTCTTGAGTCTGGTAGCCTATGTATGAAATCTTTAAGGTAGCTCCTGGCTTTACAGTCAGCGTAAATTTACCATTAATATCCGTAATACCACCATTTGTAGTTCCTTTCTCTATAATACTGGCTCCAATAACCGGTTCACCGTTGGCATCTACAACCAAGCCGTTAATCGTTTGGGTTTGTAGTTGCTCTGTCACTTCCAAAGGGCTGTCGGAGGCAACCTGAGTAGCTAGTACATTTCCACTGTTTAAAAACAGCGTACCGATAGCTACTGCCATGAGGAGTTTGCTATGCGTTAATCCTCGTTTTTTGCGATCTTCATTCATAAAAGATTGATGATTTTGTTGTTAATCAAAATAATTTTCTCAAAATTTAGGGTAAGGGTAGTGAATTAGAAATAAACGGAATTATTTCTTCTATTAGGTAAGTTTCTGTTCCATAGGCGTTTCTTCTATTTATTAGGTTTGACTTATATAGTATCTCTATTTGTTTTCATTTACCGTTCCAAGAGAACTTAGTGTATACAATATTATTCTATGGTTTACATTGTTTTCAGCCATATCTGAGACGTACTTGCTCCGTACCTTTTCCGTACTTTCTCCAGTCAGAAGTATCTCTGAGTGGAGAATGTACGGAGCAAGTACATCTCAGGTATGGCTACGGTATGGAGCAGACTATAAAAAGCGTTTTTTATTCCAGTTAATAAATATAGACTCTTAGGCTAGTTTCCTTTTTAAAGAAAAGCCTTTTATCCCTCTCGAGAAGTAGGTGTAAGCGTGGTTTCACAGGGCTACACCCTTTCTTTTGGATGACTACACCCTTTGGCTGCAATGGCTACACCCTTTATTACAAAAGGTGTAACCCTGCATAAGGGATGTTTTACATATTAGAAAACGGATTACATTTATTCAATATAGACTTGTGGAACTATCCGGTAACACATATTTTTTCTCGTTTCTACCCTATATCTATCGAATACTCGTTTTATTGAGTAGTACACTCTCCAAGAACGGGATGATAAAATGAAGTTTTGGAAGTTTTTGTGCTGGTATATTAAAAAAAACTATATATTTGTATCCAATTCTAAATCTAACTGCGTATGAAACTGATTGCAGAGAGTGGTTCAACAAGAACTGAGTGGGCCTTAGTTGAAGACAATCACCTGATACAACGTGTTTTTACTGAGGGACTTAATCCTTTCTTCCAAACCCGAAGAGAGATCAGCCGAAGTGTGCGTTTAGGTTTACCCGAGACTTTTTTCAAAAGAAAGCTTGAGCAAGTATATTATTATGGTGCTGGTTGTACTTCTTATGAAAAAAAGAATGTATTGGGGGCCTCATTAGTAGCACAGTTCAAAACTCCGATTCAAGTAGAAAGCGATTTACTTGCGGCTGCCCGTGGTCTATTTAAATGTGAAGCAGGAATTGCGTGTATTTTAGGTACAGGTTCCAATTCTTGTTTTTATAATGGGAAAATTATAGTAAAAAATGTCAGAGCTGGTGGGTATATATTGGGCGATGAAGGCAGCGGGGCAGTGCTGGGCAAGCATTTTCTTTCAGACGTATTAAAAGGTTTAGCACCCAAAGATATTATGGCCGATTTCTTTGAAAAGTTTCGTATTAGCCCGAATGAAGTAATGGAATCTGTTTATAATCGTCCATTTCCTAATCGTTTCCTCTCTACTATTTCGTATTTTCTGGCAGATTATACAAGCGATGATTATGTATATGATCTAATAACTACTAATTTACGCAATTTCTTCATAAGGAATGTTTGCCAATATGATTATAAGAACTATCCAATCCGTTTTGTTGGATCATTGGCTTATAGTTATGCCAAAATTTTGAGAGAAGTTGCCAATGAGTTTGATATTGAGCTGGATATTATTGAAGAAACTCCAATGAATGGTCTAATTGACTTCCATTCATTAAATATTGAAGAACCTTAATATTTGTATATAAAACATATTAATAAGGGTATAATAACCTCTCATTTGCAAACATATAAATATAAAGTTAAATAAATGCAAAGGAATGTTCTTGATATTAAATTATAATATATCTTTGCTAAGAAGAAACGAAGAAATTGCGTTTCGTCACCTTTGTTAATAACGAGTTTATCTCTTAAAATGACCAACTAAATCGTAACAGTATTTAGTGTATTTTAATTTTTGACCGATAGCAGAAATACTAAGTTCTCTTGGTACTTATATAGTACATAAATAAAAGTAATAGAGATAAAATATAAGTTAAACCTATAAATAGAAGAAACGCCTATGGAACAAGAACTTACCTAACAGAAAAGAATAGCCTCAGCTATTCAAATCAACTATCCTTATCTTTAAATTCGAAGAAGCTATTTTAATTAACAACAAAATCATCAATATTATGAATGAAGATCGCACAAACAAAAGCAATAGTACATAGCGAAGTACTCAAACTGCCACAACTATTGTATTATCCTGTAAGTCACGGCAATACAATAGTGTCACTATTTTATCCAACAAGAAAAACAATTTAAACCATGAGACTCTTATGAATAGATTTAAAGAAATCTCAATGGGCATAGCTGCTATGCTAATAGTACCTGCTATCAGTATAAATGCCAGTCCTAACAACATTGCGGGTAAACCAACTTCACCTGCTACTGAAGTAATGCAACAACAGACCCAAATCACGGTTAAAGGTAGAGTTACCGATTCTGCTGATGAGCCTCTTGCCGGGGCAAGTGTTCAAATACAAGGAACCGGTCAAGGCGTAATTACTAATGCTGATGGAAACTATACAATCGCTGCTAAACAAGGAGCTATACTCAAATTTTCATATATAGGTTGTAAGCCACAGTCTGTCAAAGTAACTAAGGCACAAATTAATGTGCAAATGGAAGAAGATGCCAATATGCTGAACGAGGTCGTTGTTACGGAATTCGGATTGAAACGCGTACAACGTGGTATCGGTTCGTCTGTACAAAAAGTAACTGCGGATGAAATTGCTGAATCCGGACGAGATAATTTCATCACAGCACTGCAAGGACGCGTATCAGGTATGAACGTTGTATCCAGCTCCGGTGCTCCGGGAGCGTCAACACAAGTAACACTACGCAGTATCACTTCATTGTCCGGTAGTAACCAGCCGCTTTACGTTGTCGATGGTATCCCAATGAACAACTCATCTTTCTCGGCAAGCAGTGGCATGGCTGTAGATGATGTTTATGATAGCCGTACATTGGACTTTTCATCACGTGGTAATGACTTCAACCCTGAAGACATCGAGAATATCACTGTGTTGAAAGGAGCCGCAGCTGCAGCACTCTATGGCTCAAATGCCTCCAACGGTGCAATCATCATTACCACCAAGAAAGGTACAGCGGGCAAGGGCAAGGTTTCATACAGTAATCGCTTCCGTTGGGATACATCCTATGGATTACCTGATCCCCAGACTAAATATTCTAATGGAAATTATGGTGTAACCAACTATTTTAATACAGCTCGTTTTGGTGGACTTTATCCTGAAGGAACTAAACTCTATAATAATCTTGATCAAATTCTGCAAACAGGATTCACACAGGTACACAATGTATCAGTGGAAACCGGCACAGAGAAGCTAACCATGCGGGCAGCCGCTTCATTCACCGATCAGACTGGCACTATTAAAAATACCGATTACCAACGTAGCAACTTCTCTTTATCAGGCAAGGCAGATATTACCAAGTGGATGCGTTTTGAATCATCCATGCAGTATGCATCTACTCAAAACAACAAAATGCCTAAAGGTACCAGCGGACCACTTTATTATGCACTCCGCTGGCCGCTTGTGGATGACATGAGTAATTATCTTGACCCAGACGGAGTACATATGCGTTATCCATACCCATATGTGGACGGAGACATGTACAATCCACTGTTCTTGATGAATAAGAACAAGTATTATGATGAATCCGACAGAATTATTGGTAACATAGCTGGTATTATCCAGCCGAATTCTCATATTTTCCTTCGGGCACAATATGGTTGGGATATAGGCACACAAACATTTGAAACATCAGAGCATCCGCTATGGGCTAAAAACAACTATGATATACAACCCAGCCTTGGTGGGGTATACAATTTGGCTAAAGAAAACTTCTCAGACCTTTCTATGAATATACTTGCAGGTTGGAATGATAAATTCTTTGATGGGAAACTGGCTGTAACCGCACAAGTTGGTTATCATCAGGTAGAAAACAAAATAACACGCTTGAGTTCTTATGGCAAAAATTACATCGTATGGGATATGGCTTCTATCAATAACGTAGACCAAAAAACCATTATCGCCAAAAAGCGCTCTACAATTCGCCGCATTCAGGCTATTTCCGCACAAGCAGAATTTGGCTGGGATAACATGGCATTCATTACCTTACGTGGGCGTAACGATTGGGCTTCAACACTGCCTACCGATAACCGGAGTTATTTTTATCCGGCATTGGAAGCCTCATTCGTCCTGACCGAATTGCCTATATTCAAAGGAAATGAAGTTATAAACTACTTGAAGTTAAGAGGTGCTGTAGCACAAGTGGGTAAAGACACATCTCCACTTTCTATTAATCCAGAACTGGAACCCACAGAACTTAGAGGAGGAGGCTATAAATATGGGTTCACGGGTCCAAACTCAAAACTGAAGCCTGAGATGACAACCAGTTATGAAATAGGAGCAGAAGGTCGCTTCCTAAATGACCGAATCGTTGCAGATTTCACTTACTTCCGCACTCGTTGTACCGATCAGATAGTAAGAGGCTTCCGCTTATCATACGCTACAGGCTTCGTCTTGAACACCCGTAATCTGGGTGACTTTAAAACTTGGGGCTGGGAAGGACATATCGATGGAGACATCATCCATAATTACAATGGATGGCGCTGGAATGTAGGTGTTAACCTTTCACATACCGGTTCTAAGACAATCAGCCTTCCTATGGCAGAATTTTATGACACCTATACCAATGGAAATACAGCTGGTATTCGTTTAGGAACAATGGTAGGTGATCCTGTTACTTCTATTCATGGTCTTGACTTTGAACGTAACGACAAAGGTGAAGTATTAATAGATCCCACTACGGGAGCTCCACGTGTAAGTTCAGAATGGACGCACATCGGTGACCGCGAACCTAAACTACGTTTCGGTTTCTCAACGGAAGTAACTTTCAAACGTCAATGGCGCCTTAGTGCAATGTTTTCCGGCAAATTCAAATCAACTGTAATTAATGGAACTGGCCGATATTTAGCACAAAATGGTATCGACTGGGATTCAGTGAAGAAACGCGAGCAAGGCTCTGTTATTATTCCTGGCGTATTGAAGGATGGTAATGAAAACTCAGAGAATCCGACACCGAACAATATCGCCATCACATACGGTAATTATGGTGGTACGATTTACGCGGGCTCTGCCCGGGACTGGGTTCAACCCAACATCAACTATCTGCGTATGTCAGAATTACGTCTATCGTATACATTTACTGAAAAGTTCCTTAAAAAAGCAACTAATGGTCTGCTTAGTTATGCTCAAATTTACGTATCCGGAAGTGATCTCTTCACTATTACCAACTACAATGGTCTGGATGCTGTAGGTAATACAATGTCTGCTTCTGCCGGTGGTGTAGGTGGCGAAGGTTACGATACATGGGGAATTCCGAGTCCACGGGGTGTCACATGTGGTTTAAGCATACAATTCTAAATCATAAACCCTATTAATATGAAGAATATGAAGAAATTTATAATAGTTCCATTTTTATCTCTACTGATGTTATTCAATACCGGTTGTGACGACTATCTGGATGTAAATAAGAATGTTGACTCTCCTGATTATGTAGAAGACTACCTATATCTGTCTGGCATCCTGCAAACTTATCAAGACGTTACGTGGGATTTAACATATGCTATTCTGCCTATGATTTCCATGTGGAGTTCTACACAGAGTTCATATGGTTCCAATTATGGTAATCACTATTATCCACAAAGTAGTGATACTGGCGCCTTAATTTGGCGTACTGTTTACTGGAATCAAGGTATGAACCTTGAAAATTTACTGAACCAAGCCATTGAAGCAGAACATTGGCATCTTGCCGGCATTGGTTATGCCATTAAAGCATATAGTTGGGATATGCTGACCAAAGTTTATGGCGAATTGCCACTTAAACAGGCATTTGACAATGAACGCGTCCGGTTTGATTATGATTCTCAGGCTGACATCTATGAAGCTGTCCGTGAATGGGCTCGCAAAGCTATTGAATATTTGGAAATGGAAGATAAAACCGTTTACGGCTCAAAAATCTCTGCTAACGACTGGGTTTACAAAGGCGACATTACTAAATGGAAAAAGTTTGCTTACGGTGTAATTGTACGTAACCTGTCATCTCTGTCAAACAAATCAGACTTCCTCGAGAAGTATGCCGATGAATTAATTGAAGCCGCCAATAAATCATTGCAAACATCTGCCGATGATGCAATGGTTGAAATGGAGGGTGGCTCAGCGAGTGTATCTTCTTCTGGATTTAACAACTTCTGGGGAACGCAACGTGGAAACCTAGGTACCACTTACTATCAACATGATTATATGGTACAGATTATGACAGGAACCATACCTAAATATGGAACAGACGGTCAACGCATCAAACAGGCAACGCCTCCTAATCCATATTATCAATATGAATTGCTCGAAAAGCAATATATAGCAGATACACTGATTAACTTAACCGGCCACTATGACCCTCGTGTAGCAGTAAAATTGAGTACCGACAGTGACCCTGAATACCTCTATATTGACAATCCTGACAGTGTAAAAGCCCACCAATATTACGGAGGAAGGAATAATACTTCCCGCACCAACCCTGCTGGAATCAAGACTACTCCACATCTTTATGGCCGTACCACAACAGTAAAGAATTCCACAACATCTTTGCCTAACGATGGCATTGGTCGTTGGATATTTCGTGATGACGCACCTTATGTACTGATGACTTCTGCAGAAATTAAGTTGTGCCTTGCTGAAGCATATTGGAAGAAAGGTAATAAAGGAGCTGCTTATATAGCTTTCAAAGAAGGTGTTCGCAATGACTTGGATTTCACTGTCACCCCACTCTATCCGGGAAACAAGGGAGTTGTTGGTGGTGGAGACAAAATTACTAAAAGTGTCTACAATGCTCTGGCAAACGAATATTATGCCGGTCCCTACGTAGAAGGATTAGGAGAAGCGAATCTGACTCTATCGCACATCATGCTGCAAAAGTTTATTTCACTTTATCCTTGGGGAGGTATAGAAGCGTGGACCGACTTACGCAAATATCATTATGATATTCAGTATACTGGTGACTATCCAGCCAAGGGTAACGGTTGGGACGCCACACGTTTGATTGAAGTGAAACGTGATGAAGATGCCACGAAGGTATTCAAAGGTTACTTCTTGGGTGCTGCCAGAGACATCGAATTCCGAAATGCGGCATATAATCTTTATAATGATGGCTCGCCTTGTTATCGCATTCGCCCGCGTTACAATTCAGAGTATACATGGAACATAGAATCATTAGAGAAACTGAAACCGATTCCCGGTACAGCACCCAACTATCAGTGTTCTATCCCTTGGTTCGCCTACCCAGGTGAATACCCTGAAAACTAATGTTTTATTTTAAATAAATAATGATATGAAAAAAATAAAGTATATAAGCATTGCTCTTTTAGCCACCTCCTTTATGGGGTCATGTGAAAAAATGGAAGTGGATTACGATGCCATTCCAGTCGGAGACGATATGGCTCAGTTCCAAATAGGTCATTACACACCAATAACGACATCGGCTGAAAATAATATCTATAAGGTAGAGTTGGATGGTAAATTGCTGGCTAATAATACCAATGTATTGAAATACTATAACACAATTCCCGGTGCAAGCAGGTTCTACTACGCCAAGCCAGGCAAAGCGAATCTGAAGTTGTATCAAGGAACCGATTTAAAGTTAGTATTCGATCAAGATATTACTTTAATCAAAGGAAAACAAAATGTCATCGTACACGACTATAATGCTAGTCCAATCATTCTGGAACGCAATTTTGATATTCCGTATCCACTGGATCCATCCAAAGCAACCTTTGACACAGATACCATCGGCTACATTCGTTTCATTAACTTGATGTATGAAAATGAGGGGCAACCCACCACAATGAAACTACAATATCAATATCAGTATACCTTGCATCCGCTTTATACGAATGCAGATAAAGACGCTGGTCTCATTCCAGACGGCAAAAAAGTAGGAGATGCAACGGGAGACGCAACTAAAAGTGCATGGCTCAATTTAGGTTCACCTGTCGCCTTTGGTGAAAGTACAGGTTTTCAACCTGTACCTGTAAAAAAGACAACATACATTGCACAGGGAGCTGCCCGCATAGATTTTCGCATAGTAGTAACAGCCGCAAATGGTGGTGTACCCGGAGAAACAGTTATGGACAATGTAGATTGGTTACTAAAAGTCAATGGTAAGCTTTACACAGACTATTGGAATATTACCATCGGTCGTTATACGACTCATTACTTTGCCGGTCTTCGCAATAAAGCAACCGTTGTAAAAGCATACAGCTATGCCGAGCATTAGAAGAGACAAACTGATTTGGAATATCCAGTAAAGATTTTCCCATCATTTAAAAGGAAAGAGGATGTATCTCACAATGAGGTATATCCTCTTTCCTCTTTAAGATATCAAACATTGGACAAGGGAGTTTTAATTTGCAAATTAATAATTATAATACTAAAAATAATAAAATAAGTGTTTTTGATATTAAAATAAAGTCTATCTTTGTTGCTACGAAAATCCTCCTTAACAATAATACTATTATGAAGAAACTTCTGCTACTGACTCTTTTATTGTGCAGTGCCTTCTTGTGTCAAGCGCAAAAAGATCGAATCATTTTGGGTGACGAACAGACTTCCGAGTATTTTCCCATCCTGAAAGATAAGAAAATCGCTATATTCTCCAATCATACAGGAATGATAGGAGACAAACATTTATTGGATATCCTTTTGGAAAATAAGTTCAATGTGGTTGCCATTTTTTCACCGGAACATGGATTCCGTGGAAATGCAGATGCAGGAGAACACGTATCCAGCTCAGTAGACTCAAAAACGGGTGTACCTATCCTTTCACTTTATGAAGGCAAAGATAAGAAGCCAAGTAAGGCCTCAATGCAAAAGTTCGATATTTTAATAATAGATATACAAGATGTAGGGCTACGCTTCTATACCTATTATATAACAATGTGCAGGCTAATGGATGTTTGTGCGGAATATAATAAGAAAGTCTTATTGTTAGACCGTCCCAATCCAAACGGACATTATGTAGATGGACCGATTCTGGATATGAAATATAAATCAGGTGTGGGATGGTTGCCGATTCCTATTGTTCATGGAATGACATTGGGAGAACTTGCATTAATGGTAAATGGAGAAGGCTGGTTACCCGGTTCACGCAAATGTGATTTAGCTGTTATCAAGTGTAAGAACTATACACACCAGACAAGGTATCAGTTGCCAATTCCTCCATCTCCTAATCTGCCGAATATGAAGTCGATATATTTATATCCGTCTACTTGTTTCTTTGAAGCAACACCTGTCAGCTTAGGCAGAGGAACTTCACTGCCATTTCAGGTGTATGGACATCCCAATATGACCGGATATAGTTATAGCTTCACTCCAAGAAGTATTCCCGGAGCAAAGAATCCGCCTCAGTTGAATAAACTATGCCATGGAGTAGATCTGAGCAATACGAGCGATGAGGAAATCTGGAAGCGAGGAGTAGATTTGACCTATGTCATTGACGCCTACCGTAACTTGAATCTGGATGACCATTTCTTCCGTCCGTTCTTTGAACTGTTAGTGGGAAGAGATTATGTACGGAAAATGATTAAAGAAGGAAAAAGTGCTGATGAAATTAAAGCCATGTGGAAAGGTGATGTTGAAAAGTTCAAGGCACAACGTAAACCATATCTCCTTTATGAAGAGTAAGTTTATTACCGATATAAATCGTTCAATCGTAAATTAATAGTATGAGCCCGATATCCGTTATTATCACCATTGCCGCTTATTTTGCGATATTGTTCACTATATCCTACATAGCCGGCAGAAAAGCCGACAATGAAGGTTTCTTCGTCGGCAACCGTAAATCGGCCTGGTATGTTGTGGCATTTGCCATGATTGGGTCCAGCATCTCCGGAGTGACGTATGTATCAGTGCCGGGTATGGTGGCTGCCAGTAGTTTCGGTTATCTGCAAATGGTATTGGGATTTGTTACGGGACAACTAATCATTGCATTCGTATTGACGCCACTATTCTACCGCATGAACCTGGTATCCATCTATGAATATCTGGAAAATCGTTTTGGAATGTCTTCCTACCGGACAGGCGCGTGGTTCTTCTTCATCTCCAAGATGCTGGGAGCCGCAGTACGTTTGTTCCTCGTATGCTTGACACTGCAACTGCTGGTATTCGAACCGTTTGGATTACCTTTCATTTTGAATGTAGCTATTACCGTAGCATTGGTATGGCTCTATACGTTCCGGGGTGGAGTAAAATCCTTGATATGGACAGATTCACTCAAAACATTCTGCCTCGTGGTATCGGTAGTTCTCTGCATCAGTTATATTGCTTCCGATCTTAATCTATCGCTTAGCAGTATGATCAGTACAATTGCCGATAGTGACATGTCACGCATCTTCTTCTTTGACGATATAAACAGTAAACAATATTTCTTCAAACAATTCTTTGCCGGGGCATTCACAATGATTGCCATGACAGGACTGGATCAGGACATGATGCAACGTAACCTCAGCTGTAAGAACTTCAAAGATTCACAGAAAAACATGATTACGAGTGTTATATCACAGTTCTTCGTAATTCTGTTGTTCCTGATGCTGGGGGTATTGCTTTACATCTTTGCTGGTAACCAAGGCATTCAGGTAGAAAAGAGCGATGAGCTCTTCCCGTTGATAGCCACCGGCAACTACTTCCCTGCAATTGTAGGAATCTTGTTTATCATCGGACTTATTTCTTCAGCTTATTCCGCTGCCGGCTCAGCACTGACAGCTTTAACAACTTCCTTTACAGTAGATATCCTCGGGACAAAAGGCAGGACGGAAGAAGAAATCGTAAAGATACGCAAGCGGGTACATATTGGTATGGCTGTAATTATGGGTATCACGATATTCGTATTCAACCTATTGAATAACACAAGTGTGATTGATGCCGTATATATACTGGCAAGTTACACATACGGTCCCATTCTCGGATTATTCGCATTCGGTATATTCATGAAACAGCAGGTTCGCGATAAATATATCCCATTGGTAGCCATCCTTTCCCCTATCCTTTGCTTCATCCTGCAAAAGAATTCGGAAGTCTGGTTCAATGGGTATCAGTTCAGCTACGAACTGTTGATATTCAACGCTCTGTTCACGTTTATCGGACTCTGTCTGTTGATCAGAAAAGATAAGAACTAATAATTAACTTAATACATCATCCATGAATGTAAGACTTCATTTTTTGTTCACTCTGCTCACCGCCTCCCTGATCCCCCAGACGGGAGGCGCGCAAGAGCTTCCGACGGATGTCCGCCAGGAAATCGGTAAGTTTCTGGACGCAACCGCACGGAAAGAGGTTTCCGTAGGGCGCATCCGGATTGACTCTGTTGCCATTGAAGGAAATACGTTGCAATTATTTGCTAACATGAACTGTGCATATATTCCTTTCCGGGAAGATAATGTGACAGAGATTTATCAAGGTGTGCAGGCACTGCTTCCGGCAGAGTTTTCAAAGTACAACCTGCAAATCCGCACGAATAAACGTAGCATTGAAGAATTAATCCCCCAGGCACTACGCAGCAAAAAGGACAAAAAAAACAAAACATTCAATCCTGCCGGGACAAAACCTTTAGTAACGGCCCTTTCTACCCCCTATACCCCTACAAATGGCCTAAAGAACCGTCACATTGCCTTGTGGCAGAGTCACGGTTTCTATTATGAGCCCAAACTGACACGTTGGGAATGGCAACGCGCCCGCATCTTCCAGACGGTGGAGGACTTATATACGCAAAGTTATGTACTGCCTTTCCTGGTTCCCATGTTGGAGAATGCAGGAGCTAATGTGTTGATGCCCCGTGAACGGGATAGCCAAATAGCAGAAGTTGTTGTAGACAATGACGGTTGCCTTCACTCCCGTTCCGTTTATACAGAAAAGATAGGCGATAAGAACTGGATGCAAGGTACTGGTGAAGGTTTCGCCCATCTGCGCGATCAATATATCAATTTTGAGAACCCATTCCGTGAAGGAACCTTCCGCACTGTTGAGACGGTGAAAGGTAAGAAAGAGAAAGAGAGTACAGCCGAATGGATTCCTGAACTTCCGTCAACCGGACAGTATGCCGTTTATGTATCCTATAAATCATTGCCAAACAGTACGGATGATGCCCTTTACACCGTTTATCACAAAGGAGGAGTCTCCCAATTCAAAGTGAACCAACAGATGGGTGGCGGCACCTGGATTTATCTGGGTACATTTGGTTTTGATGCCGGAAAAAGCGATGCCTGCAAAGTTGTTTTAAGCAATCGCTCTGATAAAGCCGGACGTATCGTTACCGCTGATGCCGTAAAAATCGGAGGTGGTATGGGAAATATGGCACGCCGTATCTCTGATGCAGGTGCCACAGAGAATATTAAAAGCTCGGATGGCAATGCTGCCATAGTGCATAAAGAAATGCCGAAGATAGATTACCCTTATGAGATAAGCGGTTATCCCCGTTTCTGCGAGGCAGCACGCTACTGGCTTCAATGGGCAGGTATTCCGGACAGTGTCTATTCCGACAGTCAGGGTAAGAATGACTATACGGACGATTACAAATGTCGTGGTATCTGGGTGAATTACCTTGCCGGTGGTTCTACGGTTAACCCGACAGAACAAGGACTGAATATCCCGGTAGATATGGCTTTCGCCTTCCATTCAGATGCAGGAACTACGCTAAACGATTCCATCATCGGAACACTGGGTATCTACTATACCAACGTTTACAATGAAGAATACGCCAACGGAGCATCCCGCTATCTGGCACACGACATGACAGACCTGATTCAGTCAAATATTGTACGGGATATCCGCAGCCTATACGAACCGGATTGGACACGCCGCGGTATGTGGAACCAATCCTACTACGAAGCACGTGTGCCTCGTATACCCACTATGTTACTGGAATTACTTTCCCACCAGAACTTTGCAGACATGCGTTATGGTTTAGATCCACGTTTCCGTTTTACGGTAAGCCGTGCAATCTATAAAGGTATGCTGCAATTCATTTGCTCGCAATACCACATGGATTATATTGTTCAGCCGTTACCTGTCGATAATATGGCATTGAAAATGGCAGGCGAGAATGAAATAGAGCTGACCTGGCAACCCGTAGCCGACCCATTGGAGCCAACGGCAAATGCTGAAAAATATATAGTTTATACCCGCATCGGAGATGGTGATTTCGACAATGGCGTGTTGGTAGATAAGAATACCTATCGCACTGCCCTCCCTGCCGGCATGGTATGCAGTTATAAAGTAACTGCCGTCAACAAGGGCGGAGAAAGTTTCCCGTCCGAAATACTCTCTGCAGGACGTGCACTTAATAGTTATAAGCGATTAGCGATGAGTGATAAGCAAACAAACGCCAATCACTCATCACTAAACGCTAATCACTCAGATATAGTGCTGATAGTAAACGGCTTCGACCGTATCAGTGCTCCGGCAGATTTTGTTGCACCTGCTCCCGGTGATACTTTATTCGCCGGTTTCTTAGATGATCTGGACCACGGCGTACCTTATCTGAAAGATATCAGCTACATCGGTAAGATGAAAGAATACCGCCGTTCCATTCCATGGATGGACGACGATGCTTCCGGCTTTGGCGACAGCTATGGTAATTACGAAGATAAAGTAATCGCCGGAAACACATTCGATTATCCCGCTATTCATGGAGCCGCCATTTTGAAAGCCGGATATTCTTTCATATCTTGCAGCGATGAAAGTGTGGAAAATAAAACAATGAACCTGAACGATTATAAGTATGTAGACCTGATATTAGGTAAAGAATGTCAGACCAAAATGGGACGTGGCGGTGTGAAGCCGTTAGAGTTCAAAACATTCAGCCAACCTATGCAGGAAGCTATCACCGCATATTGCGGACAAGGCGGAAACATCTTCGTCTCGGGTGCTTATGTAGGAACCGACCTGTGGGACAATCGCCTTGCCCCGGCTCAGGAATCCGATAAGAAATTTGCAACAGAAGTCCTGAAATATAAATGGCGCGTGGGGCAGGCAGCTACAGAGGGTAAGGTGAAATGTGTAGCTTCACCGTTCCCCGCCCTTTCAGGCAACTATACATACCATAATGAACTGAATGCAGACAGCTATGTGGTAGAATCACCGGATGCCATCGAACCGGCAACAAAAGATGCATACACCGTAATGCGTTATTCGGAAAACAACCTGAGTGCCGGAGTAGCTTACAAAGGCGACTACAAGACCTGCATACTGGGCTTCCCGTTCGAAGCATTGCGCACTGCCTCTGAAAGAGAAGCGTTGATGAATGCCATCCTGACATTCTTCAGTGAAAAAACTAATTCATTCAAGCAATAATATACTAAAACCAATCATCATCTATGAAGCGAAGACTTTTAATAATGTTCCTGTTGGGCTGCCTGCTACCGTTCGCGGTACAGGCACAACATGGCACATTCCGTTTTGCGCAAATAACGGACATCCATTTCAGCCCAAACAATCCCAACCCGACGGAAGACTTGCTACGTTCCGTCGCGCAAATAAATGCGACAGACAGTATCGACTTTGTTTTGGTTACGGGCGACATTACCGAAGAGGGCGACCGTGCCACCATGCTGAAAGTAAAAGAGGCATTGGATTTACTGAAAGCAAAGTATTACATGGTCCTCGGTAACCATGAAACCAAATGGAGTGACTCCGGTTGTACTGCCTTCGGTGAGATTTTCGGAGGCGAACGTTTTGAATTCGAGCACAAAGGCATCCTGTTTCTGGGCTTCAACTCCGGCCCGTTGATGCGTATGGCTTACGGACATGTCGTTCCGCAGGACATCCGTTGGATGACGAAAGAAATGGATAAGTTTGGAAAAGATAAACCGGTTATACTCGTCACACACTATCCGTTACTGGATGGAGATGTGGATAACTGGTATGAAGTAACAGATGCAGTGCGCCCCTATAACATTCGTTTGTTCATCGGCGGGCACTATCACCGTAACCGGGATTTGCGTTATGATGGCATTCCGGGTATCTTGATGCGCAGCAACCTGCGTGATAAAGAAGGAAAACCGGGATACGGCATCTATGATATAACGAAAGATTCGATTCTCGTCTACACTCAACGCATTGGCGAACCGAAAAAGCAATGGGCTGCTTTCTCACTGACTCAACCCTATTATGATCGCAATGGAAAAGCAGAGAAATACCCCGACTTTTCTGTCAACACAGAATACCCGAATGTGAAAGAACAGTGGGTAGTGCAAACCGGTGCAGGTATCTATTGTTCGCCTGCAGTAGAAAAAGACAAAGTGTTCGTGGGAGACGATATGGGTTACCTGACTTGCTACGCCTTGAAGAATGGAAAGAAACTATGGAATTTCCAGTCCGGTAAGCGCATTGTAGGTACTCCGGCCGCGGCAGATGGTGTAGTCGTATTCGGTTCTGCCGACCGTAACATCTACGGTCTGAACAGCAAAGACGGGAAACTGTTGTGGACTGTAAAAGCAAAAGATCCGGTATTGGGTGCGGTAACCATTGAAAATGGAATTGCCTACATCGGTGCCAGCGATTCTACTTTCCGTGCTATTGATATCCATACAGGTAAAGTAATCTGGGCATATACCGGTGTGAAAGGATACATTGAAACCAAACCACTGGTAACAGCCGACAAAGTGATCTTCGGTGCCTGGGACAACACCCTCTATGCATTGAATAAGGCAGACGGCAAGGAATTATGGAAGTGGACAGGTGGGCTGACGCGCATGCACTTCTCACCCGCAGCCGTATGGCCGGTAGCCGCAGAAGGCAAAGTATTTATCACCGACCCACAACGTACCATGACGGCTATCAATATAGAAAACGGAGAAACAGTGTGGCGCACTTTCCAGTCTATGGTACGTGAAACGATTGGCCTGTCGGAAGATGGAACGCGTGTATTCAGCAAGACCATGAACGACAGTATTGTCTGCTATGCCACACAAGGAGATCAACCCCGCGAATTATGGGCAAGCAACGTCGGTTTCGGATACGAACATGCACCCTCCATGCAAGTGGAAAAGGGAGGTGTAATGTTCGGCAGCACCAAGGAAGGACTGATCTTTGCTTTAGAAGCCCAAACCGGTAAAGTCTTGTGGAAGCATAAGATAGGTAACTCACTGATCAGTACCGTAGTGCCGCTGAACGGGCGACAGGTATTGTTCACCGCCACCAGTGGCGAAGTAGGACTGCTACGAGTTAAAAATTAAAGAATTAATAATTAAAAGCAATATAGGACATTATGAATAAAATCAATTGCTTCGTTCCTTTCTCAGGAGCTGCACAAGCGGAAAAGACAGTAAAAGGCCTGCAAGAAACCGGCTTAGTGAATAATATTTATCTGCTCGCCCTACCGGACGTTACAGAAAACCTACCCGGATGCAGCACCCTGCACATGCAATCCATCCAGTCCAGCACTGCCATGAGGGATATTGCCGGACATAGCGATGCAGAATATACGCTGATCTATACGAAATATACGACGCTCGAACTGGGTTTATTCGCCTTGGAGCGTATGATCCACATTGCTGAAGACAGCGGTGCAGGCATGGTATATGCTGACCGCTACCAGGTAAAGGAAGGCAAGCAAACCAATGCCCCGGTGATCGATTATCAATTCGGCTCATTGCGCGATGATTTCGACTTCGGTTCCGTACTGTTATTCCGTACGGATGCATTCAAGGAAGCCGCTGCCCGCATGAATGAAGACGAATATAAATTTGCCGGACTTTATGACCTTCGTCTGAAGGTAAGCCAAAAAGAAAGTCTGGTACACATCAATGAGTATCTGTACAGCGAAATTGAAGACGATACCCGCAAGAGTGGTGAGAAGATATTCGATTACGTGGATCCCAGAAACCGTGACCGCCAGATTGAAATGGAACAGGCTTGTACCGAGCATCTGAAAGAAATCGGTGGCTATTTGGCACCAGAATTCAAACAAATAGAATTTTCAGCAGGCAATTTCGAATATGAAGCTTCGGTTATCATCCCCGTACGCAATCGTATCCGCACCATCCGCGATGCCATCCATTCGGTATTGAAGCAGAAGACCGACTTTAAGTTCAACCTGATTATCATCGACAACCACTCTACGGACGGGACCACAGAAGCTATTGACGAGTTCAAGAACGACGAACGCCTCATCCACATCATCCCCGAACGCAAAGACCTGGGTATCGGCGGGTGCTGGAACATGGGTGTGCATCATCCCAAGTGTGGTAAGTTCGCCGTACAATTGGACAGTGACGACGTGTACAGCGATGAAAATACACTGACCACTATGGTTCGTGCTTTCTATGAACAGAATTGCGCCATGGTGGTAGGTACTTATATGATGACGGACTTCAATATGAATATGATTGCTCCGGGTATTATCGACCATAAAGAATGGACCCCCGAAAACGGACGCAACAATGCACTCCGCATCAATGGTCTGGGTGCTCCGCGTGCTTTCTATACTCCGGTGCTGCGTGAAGTGAAAGTTCCGAATACCAGCTATGGTGAAGACTATGCACTGGGATTAAACTTCTCCCGCCAATACCAGATCGGCCGTGTGTATGACGTAGTTTACTTGTGCCGCCGCTGGGACGACAACTCGGATGCTTCACTGGATATCGTGAAAATGAATGGTCATAATCTATATAAAGACCGCATTCGTACCTGGGAACTCCAGGCACGTGTGGCGAAGAATAAGGGAAGATAAACACTCCATGCGTTTTCCGCACTTGTACCACACAAGTGTTTCTCAAATGAAATGCTTGTGTGCCACAAATGTAACGCAAGTGTCTCTCACATGAAACACAAGCGTTACGCAACACATTAATAAGTAACCAGTTACAGCATTCAATATGAACCAAACCATAAACAATCTGCTTACCGAGCAACTTGCCTCCTGGGAAACGGCTCGTAACAACTACGCCGCCCTTTCGGGTGTGCAGGTGAAGGAGCTGGATGTAAACGGTATTCCGTATAAGGTACAGTTCAATCCTGCACGTATCGTTTCTTCGGGAGCTAAAGTAGATGCCCAGTCCATCAAGGAACGCAAATGTTTTCTCTGCCCGGCCAATTTACCGCCGGTGCAGAAAGGAATTCCGTTCGAAGGACATTATAATATCCTGGTCAATCCGTTCCCTATCTTTCCCCGCCACCTGACGATACCGGAAGTGGCACACGTGAACCAGCGCATAGCCGTCCGTTTCAAGGATATGCTGGCATTGGCACAGGCATTGACGGATTACACAATATTCTATAATGGTCCCAAATGCGGTGCATCCGCCCCCGACCATGCTCACTTCCAGGCAGGCAACAAAGGTTTCATGCCTATTGAAAAGGACTGGCGCGGACAGGTAGCAGGCAAAGTGGCCGATTACGGTGAAGCTACCCTCTGGTACCTGAATGACGCTCCCCGTGCAACATTGGTCATCGAAGCAGCCAATAAGAAACACGCTGCCGCCCTGTTCGATATCATTTACCACTCACTGGACATCAAACCGGGAGATGACGAACCGATGATGAATATATTGGCATGGTACGAAGATGAGAAATGGATCGTATGCGTATTTCCACGTGAGAAGCACCGTCCGGCTTGCTATACAGCCGAAGGGGATGCTAATTTATTGAGCAGTCCTGCATCCGTAGACCTCGGCGGAGTGTTTATCACACCGGTCGAAAAAGACTTTCTCAAGATCACATCCGAAGATATAGCCCAGATCCTGAGTGAGGTATCGCTTTCTGCCGAAGACTTCCATCGGGTACGTCAGCGCATTAAAGAACAAATATAAACGATTATGAAAGAGCCCAAAGTACACGTAGGCATATTGTTCGAGCCGCAAATAGAGTTTATCCTGCTGAATCCGTACCACATCAACGGTATGGAAATCAGTGGTAAGCAGGTTGTGACCTACAACGAAGACAGGATACTGTGGAACGGACGCCTTTATGACGAGCTTCTATTTGAACCTGTAAACGAAGCCACCGACGCTTTCGAACTGCTCGATGTCACCATCGGCATCAACTTCCACTGGGAGCGCAAAGAAGACCAGCGCTTTCTGGGTTCTCTGAAGATTATTGTGGAAAACAAGAAGCTGACAGGCATCAACGTCATTCACGTAGAAGATTACCTGACCAGCGTAATCTCCAGTGAGATGAGTGCAACGGCTTCGTTAGAGCTGTTGGAGGCACATGCAGTAATTTCACGAAGCTGGCTTTTGGCTCAGATTCATAAGAACAAGGAGATTACGGAAACCCAGACTGAGTATTCCGCTTTCACCCAAACAGATGAAGAGTTAATCCGTTGGTACGACCGTGAAGACCACACCCGTTTCGACGTCTGTGCAGACGACCATTGCCAGCGTTACCAAGGCATTACCCGTGCCTCCACCGAAATCGTAAAGCAAGCCATCGCTGCCACCCGCGGACAAGTATTAACGTCTGACGGTAAGATATGCGATGCCCGATTCTCTAAATGCTGCGGCGGTGCATTCGAAGAATTCCAGTATTGCTGGGAAGATGTGAAGTATCCCTATCTCCTGAAACAACGGGATTTCCGTATTTTCAGTTCCAAATTCAATGACTTGAGTTTCGAAAACACCTTATCCGGTAGCGGATTACCAGATCTGACCGACGAGCAAGAAGCCGAGACATGGATACGTACTTCTCCACCCGCCTTCTGCAACACCACAGACAAGAAAGTCCTCTCACAGGTATTGAATAACTACGACCAGGAAACCACCGACTTCTATCGCTGGAAAGTAGTTTACACCCAAGAAGAACTTTCCGTACTGATCCTGAAACGCTCCGGCATCGATTACGGGCAAATCATTGATCTTGTCCCTATCGCCCGTGGAACTTCAGGTCGTCTCTGGAAACTGAAAATCGTAGGAACCAAGAAGACGCTCACGATTGGCAAAGAACTGGAAATACGTCGCACGCTCTCCACTTCCCATCTGTACAGTTCCGCATTCGTAGTAGACAAGGAAGACGTCTCTCCCGAAGGTATCCCCGCTCGTTTCATCCTCACCGGAGCCGGCTGGGGACACGGTGTAGGACTATGCCAGATCGGTGCTGCTGTTATGGGCGAACAAGGCTATAAGTATGACGCGATACTGCTGCACTATTACATAGGTGCAAGTATCGAGAAGCTATATGAATAATTTAACAAAACAATAAACAATATCATGAACAGTACAAAAAGAATATCACCGTGGGCATGGGTACCGACCTTATACTTTGCACAAGGCATCCCCTACTTCATAGTTAACAACATCTCGGTACTGATGTTTGCCAAGATGGGTGTTCCCAATGGAGAGATGGCTTTGTTTACGAGTCTGCTGTATCTCCCCTGGACCATCAAGCCCTTCTGGAGCCCGTTCATCGACATCATCAAAACCAAACGATGGTGGATCATCTCTATGCAAATCCTGATGTCGATAGCATTCATTTTGTTAACACTGTCCATTCCGAAACCGGATGAAGTAACGATAGCTGCCGGGACGACTCCCATCAGCATGTTCACCATTACATTGATTCTCTTCATCATTACAGCATTTGCTTCGGCCACACATGATATTGCCGCCGATGGCTTCTACATGCTGGCATTAAAGCAAAGCGACCAAGCCGCATTCGTCGGTATCCGAAGTACCTTCTACCGCCTTGCATCCATCTTCGGACAAGGAGTACTCGTAGCCATTGCCGGTGCCATTGAACTGAGGTACAAAGACATTCCACTGTCATGGACCATCACAATGCTGGTTACAGCCGTCATGTTCAGTTTGGTAACTTTCTATCACCTCTTTGCAATACCCAAGCCTACCTCTGACAAGTCTGTATTGACACCGGGAACAGCCAATGCAAAAGCCATATTCCAAGAGTTTGGGCGCACATTTGCCACTTACTTCACCAAACCCGGCGTATGGTTGGCCATCGCATTTATGCTGCTTTATCGCCTTCCCGAAGCATTCCTCATCAAGATGTGCATGCCTTTCCTAGTAGCTTCTAAAGAGGCAGGAGGTCTGGAACTTTCCACAGCAGAAGTAGGTATTGTATATGGCACTATCGGAGTGATATTCCTCACCGTAGGCGGTATCCTAGGCGGATTATTCGCATCGCGCATCGGACTGAAGAAATCCATTTGGTGGATGGCAGCATGCATGACACTCCCCTGTCTGACCTTCGTCTATCTCGCCATCGGCCAACCCGATAATCTGTTTGCTATTTCAACGGCCATTGCCATCGAGCAGTTCGGCTACGGATTTGGATTCACAGCCTATATGCTTTATATGATGTACTTCTCCGAAGGAGAGTTCAAGACGTCGCACTACGCCATCTGTACCGCTTTCATGGCACTGAGCATGATGATTCCAGGTATGTTTGCAGGTTACCTTCAGGAAGCAGTCGGCTATGTCAACTTCTTCTGGATCGTAATACTCTGCTGTGCCGCCACTATTGTGGTCACGGTGTTTGCCGACAGGAAGATTGACCCAACATACGGAAAAAAGTGATTAACAATTAATGATTAGTGATTAGTTATGAAGAAGATAATTATAATATCCTTGCTCTGCCTCCTTTGCGGAAGCGTGGTGCAGGCACAAAAGATAAGAATAAAAACAGGTATCGAAGTCCTGAAAGACCAGAATTTCAAGTGTCTGGAAGGCAAACGCGTAGGTCTGATTACCAACCCCACCGGAGTGGATAATCAGATGAAATCCACCATTGACATTCTGCATGAAGCACCGAACGTAAATCTGGTTGCCCTCTTCGGTCCGGAGCATGGGGTTCGTGGCGACGTACATGCCGGCGACCACGTGACAGACATCAAAGACGCCACCACCGGATTGCCCGTATATTCCCTTTACGGCAAAACCCGCAAGGCTACACCGGAGATGTTGAAAGACATTGACGTATTAGTCTACGATATCCAGGATATCGGTTGCCGCTCATTCACCTATATCAGTACAATGGGACTGGCTATGGAAGCAGCAGCCGAAAACGGTAAAGAATTTATCGTATTGGATCGTCCCAACCCGGTAGGCGGACTCAAGATAGAAGGCAATCTGGTAGAAGATGATTGCATTTCTTTTGTCAGTCAGTTCAAGATTCCGTACCTTTACGGGCTGACTTGCGGTGAGCTGGCATTGATGCTGAACGGAGAGAAGATGATGGCAGCACAATGCAACCTGCATGTTGTGAAGATGAAAGGCTGGAAACGCAAGATGGACTATGTACAGACAGGGTTGCAATGGGTACCCTCTTCTCCGCATATTCCCCATCCGCACTCGGCTATATTCTATCCGGTAAGCGGTATTCTGGGTGAACTGGGATACATGTCTATCGGGGTAGGCTATACGATACCGTTCCAGATGTTCGCCGCACAGTGGGTAGAAGCAGAAAAACTGGCGGGAAACCTGAACGCATTGAATGTGCCGGGTGTTGTATTCAGGCCGATGTATCTGAAACCCTTCTACTCCGTGGGTAAGGGTGAATTGCTGCAAGGCGTACAGGTACACATCATGGACGTGCAGAAAGCCCCGCTGAGCGACATCCAATTCCTGGTGATGCAGGAGATCGCAGCGCTCTATCCTGACCGTGCCGTATTTGAGCATGCCGACAAGGGACGTTTCCGTATGTTCGACATGGTAAGCGGCTCGGAAGAGATACGCAAGCGGTTCTCACAGCGCAACCGATGGGAAGATGTTCGCGACTATTGGTATAAGGATGCTGAAGACTTCCGACGATTGTCGAAGAAGTACTACCTGTACAAGTAGGGAACAATAAATGCTTCTTGCACCGAAAAGAACCATTAAGGAACCGGAATGTCATAAGAGGTGACGAGTGCTTGTCATCACAGGTAGGTGAAAGAAGAAAAGAATGATAAGGAAAAGAAAGGCGAAAACACTATGGTAAAAAGTAGCTACACTTTGTTTTTGCAGGAAATAAGGGGACTTATTCCGCAAGATAGGATATACACCGACGAACTGCGCCGGTTAGCATGGGGAACAGATGCGGGTTTCTACCGCCTCATCCCACAAATCGTGATTCGTTCCAACAGCGAAGAGGAGATATCCGACCTGCTGAGACTTGCCGACCGTTACGGTCTGCCAGTGACGTTTCGTGCCGCAGGAACCAGTTTGTCGGGACAAGCCATTAGTGACTCTATCCTGATAGTAGCCGGAAAACATTGGGAGAAGTACAGCATTTCTCCCGATCATGAACAGATTACCTTGCAACCGGGCATCATCGGTCAGCGGGTTAACGAGATTCTCGCACCCTACGGACGTAAGTTTGCTCCGGACCCGGCAAGCGTGAAAAGTGCCATGGTAGGTGGCATCGTCATGAACAACGCCTCAGGTATGAATTGCGGTACACACGCCAATAGTGACAAGGTACTTCTCTCCGCCCGCATCGTATTGGCGGACGGCACCGTGCTAGACACAGGGGACGACATTTCGCGTGCTTCCTTCGAAGCCACCCACCCCGATTTCTACAATCGCATCTGCGAATTGCGTGACCGGATACGTGCCAACGAAGAACTCGCTGCACGCATCCGCTACAAATACTCCATCAAGAACGTAACCGGACTGAACCTTCTGCCATTTGTCCGTTTCGATGATCCGTTCGATATTATTGCCCACCTGATGGTAGGCTCGGAAGGCACGCTTGCGTTCCTTTCTCAAATTACCATGCGTACAGAGTACGACTATCCGTACAAGGCAAGTGCCATGCTCTATTTTACCAGCATCAAGGATGCCTGCCGGGCGGTGGTGGCGATGAAAGAACTCTCAAATGACAATACTTCCGCATCAGAAGCAGACAGAAAGATAGTAAAAGGCGCCGAACTGCTGGACTACAAGAGCCTCTCTTCGGTAGAAGACCCTGTCTACTTAAAGTATAAGCAAGAAGTTGCCGATGCCTCCGGCCTCACAGCCGTGCTGACCGAGACCAAAGCCCGCACCCGCGAGGAACTGGAACAGAACATCTCAGTAATCGAGGAATGTCTGAAAACTTTCAGCACCTACATCCCCGTGCACTTCACCGACCGGCCGGAAGAATATTCCAAGTATTGGGCTATCCGCTCAGGCATATTCCCATCCGTAGGCGGTACACGCCAACCCGGCACTACCTGCCTCATCGAGGACGTAGCCTTCCACATCGAAGACCTGCCCGAAGCCACTGCCGACCTGCAACAGCTCATCGCCCGCCACGGCTACGATGATGCCTGCATCTACGGTCATGCCTTGGAAGGCAACTACCATTTTATCCTGAACCAGTCCTTCAGTACCGACGCCGAAGTAAAGCGCTACGAGGACCTGATGAATGACGTAAAAACTCTGGTAGTCGATAAATACGACGGTTCGCTGAAAGCAGAACATGGCACCGGACGCAACATGGCACCCTTCGTGAAATATGAATGGGGAGAAGCAGCTTTTGAAGCCATGAAGGCAGTCAAGCAGTTGTTCGACCCGAAAGGGCTGCTCAATCCGGGAGTTATCTTCAATGATGACCCGCAATGCCACATCAAGAACTTCAAACCGTTGCCATTGATTCCTATCGACGAAGCCAGTCCTGCCGAAAAAGTAAACAAGTGCATCGAATGTGGCTTCTGCGAAGTGAACTGCCTGTCGTGCGGCTTTACCCTTTCTTCGCGCCAGCGCATTGTATTGCAACGGGAAATATCACGTCTGAAACAAAGCGGCACAGACCCGGAACGTCTGTCTCTACTCGAAAAACAATACCGCTACCCGGGCAATCAAACTTGCGCAGGAGACGGACTGTGCTCCATGTCTTGCCCGATGAATATCAATACAGGCGACCTGACCCACATCATCCGCCAGGAAACACTGCCGAAAGGTAGTCTCGGATATAAAGCAGGAGATTTCGTAGCCAATCACTTCGCCGGTGTTAAGAGTAGTCTGCGCCCCGTTTTATCATTAGCCAATTTCGGACACTCCGTATTAGGAACCAAAGCCATGAGCAGCATTACGAAAGGGATGCACAATGTATTGGGCGTACCTTTGTGGACGCCTGCCATGCCGAAAGCTTATTCAATTGACAAGTCACAATTGTCAACTGTCAATTGTCAATTAAACAAAGTAGTTTATTTCCCCAGCTGCATCAACCAAACCATGGGCCTCCCGAAAAAATCCCCTGTGGAGCAACCTTTGGTAAACAAGATGATCTCCCTCCTGCAAAAAGGCGGTTACGAAGTCATCTTCCCCAAGGACATGGATAAACTCTGCTGCGGCACCATCTGGGAAAGTAAAGGTATGCTCGACATTGCCGACCGCAAAGCCGCCGAACTCGAAGCCGCCCTTTGGGAAGCCAGCGAACAAGGCAAATACCCAGTTCTCTGCGATCAGAGCCCCTGCCTGCACCGCATGCGCGAAACCATTCAAAAGATGAAACTCTACGAACCTGCAGAATTCATCTACACTTTCCTGCGAGACAAACTGGTCTTCACGCAGACCGACCGCCCCGTAGCAGTACACATCACCTGCTCCATGCGCAAAATGGGTCTGGCAGATACGATTATCTCCCTGGCAAAACTCTGTTCTACGCATGTCTTCGTACCCGAAGAAGTAGGCTGCTGTGGTTTTGCCGGCGACCGTGGATTCACCTATCCCGAACTGAATTCCTATGCCCTGCGCAAACTCCGTCCGCAGATAGAAGCATCGGGTATCACTATCGGCTACTCCAACAGTCGTACTTGCGAAATAGGACTGACTACCAATTCAGGTATCCCCTACGTCTCTATTGCCTATCTCGTAGACCAATGCACGAAGAGCGTGAAAGCTGAAGCAACTGATAACTTATAACTAATAACTTAACACACTTATTACAATGAACAGTCAGACCAAGACAAACAAGCGCATTCTTGCCCTCGACATCCTTCGCGGTGTCACCATTGCGGGCATGATTATGGTGAACAACCCCGGCACTTGGGGACATATATATGCCCCCCTGCGCCACGCTGAGTGGAATGGCCTCACCCCCACCGATCTCGTCTTCCCTTTCTTCATGTTCATCATGGGTATCTCTACCTATATCTCCCTGAAGAAGTACAATTTCGAGTTCAGTCATGCAGCCGCCATGAAGATATTGAAGCGTACCATTATCATCTTCCTGATCGGACTTGCCATCGGCTGGTTCTCCAGATTCTGTTACTACTGGGCAGGCTCCCATGAAGGCCTCAGCTTCGGCGAACAACTATGGGCATCCGTCTGGACTTTCGACCGCATCCGTATCCTGGGTGTCATGCAGCGTCTGGCCCTTTGCTACGGTGCTACCGCTATCATTGCGCTGACCATGAAACACCGTCATATCCCTTACCTCATTGCCACATTGCTGGTAGGCTACTTCATCCTGCTGATGTGTGGCAACGGATTTGCTTACAACGAAACCAATATCCTCTCCATAGTGGACCGTGCCATCCTCACCCCCGCACACATGTACAAGGACAACGGCATTGATCCCGAAGGTCTTTTAAGTACCATCCCCTCCATTGCCCATGTATTGCTGGGCTTCTGCGTGGGTCGTATGATGCTGGACAGCAATAAAGCCGAGAGCCGCGAAGCGTTACTGAACTCTCACCTGATCAAATTATTCCTGGTTGGTGCCATCCTTACCTTTGCAGGCTTCCTGCTGAGCTACGGTTGCCCTATCAACAAGAAAATCTGGTCTCCCACCTTCGTCCTCACCACTTGCGGGTTGGCCTCTACTTTCCTTGCATTGCTCATCTGGATCATCGACGTGAAAGGATACAAGAAATGGTGTACTTTCTTCGAAGCTTTCGGTGTCAACCCCCTGTTCATGTACGTTCTGGGTGGAGTACTCGGCATTCTGTTCGGCAGCATCAGCTTCCCCTGGGGCGATGGCAGCATCAGCATACACGGATTCTTATACAAGATTGTTCTCATGCCGATATTCGGTGAGACAGGCGGTTCACTGGCCTATGCATTGCTCTTTGTAGCCATCAACTGGTGCATCGGCTATCAATTGTATAAACGGAAGATATATATCAAGATATAGTAGCAAGCAGATAAATCGGCAAAAGACTATAACACCGATGAAATATAAACGATGAATAATTAAAATTAAACGATATGATATTAATAGCAGACAGTGGCTCTACAAAGACCGATTGGTGTGTTGTAGAGAAAGGTAAACTCATCCAGCAAGTTTCTACGAAAGGTACCAACCCTTTCTTTCAGTCGGAAGAGGAGATCAGTAATGAAATTGCGACAGCGCTGCTGCCCCAGTTAACGACCAATGCCTTCGACGCTGTGTACTTTTATGGTGCCGGCTGTGGCTTCCCCGACAAAATTGCCATGGTACACCGTGCCATTATCCAGCATCTCCAGGTTTCGGGTGACGAAGTGGAAGTAAATACGGACATGCTTGCCGCCGCTCGCGGACTTTGCGGACACGAACCGGGCATAGCCTGCATCATGGGTACAGGTTCCAACTCGTGTTATTACGACGGCAAACACATTGGTGCCAACGTCTCTCCCCTGGGTTTCATCCTTGGCGACGAAGGTAGCGGTGCTTGCCTGGGCAAGTTGCTGGTAGGCGATATTCTGAAGAATCAGATGACTCCGGAACTGAAAGAGAAGTTCCTCAATCAGTTCAATCTGGAACCGGCAGACATCATCGACCGTGTATATCGTAAACCATTCCCGAACCGCTTCCTGGCAAGCCTGTCTCCATTCCTCGCTCAGAATCTGGACGAGCCTTGTGTGCGCACGCTGGTGCTGAACAGTTTCAAGGCTTTCCTGAAAAGGAACGTCATGCAATACGATTATCAGCATAGCAAGGTACACTTCATCGGCTCCGTAGCATTCCATTATAAGGAGGTACTTGCCGAAGCAGCACAGGAAATGGGCGTTCAAGTAGGCACCATTCTCCAAAGCCCTATGGAAGGCCTGATTAGCTACCATAGTTAACCATCCCAGCCCCCATAAATCATAAATTATAACTCATAAATCTCATCATCATCATGGCATTCGTAAAGATATCAGAGCAACCTTCGCTCTACAACGACTTAGAAAAGAAATCTGTCCGCGAAATATTGGAGGACATCAACACAGAAGACCAGAAAGTGGCATTGGCTGTTCAAAAAGCCATCCCACAGATTGAGAAACTGGTGACACAAATCGTTCCACGCATGAAGCAAGGCGGACGCATCTTTTATATGGGAGCAGGTACCAGCGGTCGCCTGGGTGTGCTGGATGCATCAGAAATTCCTCCCACATTCGGTATGCCGCCTACGCTCGTCATCGGACTGATAGCAGGTGGCGATACAGCCCTGCGCAATCCGGTGGAAAATGCGGAGGACGATATGCGTCGCGGTTGGGAAGAGTTGGTTGAACGTAACATTACGGATAAAGATACTGTCATCGGCATTGCTGCTTCCGGCACGACTCCTTACGTGATCGGCGCCATGCAGAAAGCACGCGAGCACGGCATTCTTACAGGCTGCATCACCAGCAACCCCGACTCTCCAATGGCAGCAGAAGCAGATGTTCCCATCGAAATGATTGTAGGACCGGAGTATGTAACAGGCAGCTCACGCATGAAATCGGGTACGGGGCAGAAGATGATACTGAACATGATTACTACTTCTGTCATGATACAACTGGGCCGCGTGAAAGGTAATAAGATGGTGAATATGCAACTGAGTAACCAGAAATTGGTAGACCGTGGTACCCGCATGATTGTAGAAGAACTGGGATTGGACTATGGAAAGGCAAAGGCACTGTTGCTAATGCATGGTTCAGTGAAAAAGGCAGTGGATGCTTATAGGGGGGTAACATTATGAAACTCCTCCCTTCCTTTTTCTTCTTTGTGTTGCTTGCCCTGCAAGCCAATGCACAATCCTTGCAACGTGTTGCCCCCGAACAAGTAGGCATGGATTCCCGTCATTTGCTGTACGCTGACGAAGCGATAGAAACCGCCATCGCCAATAAGGACATTCCCGGTGCCGTGCTCGCTGTAGTACGTAACGGGAAGATAGCCTACCTCAAAGCATACGGCAACAAGCGTGTGTACCCTAACGCCGAGCCTATGACCGTAAACACTATTTTCGATATGGCCTCATGCAGCAAACCCATGTCCACTGCCATCTGTACCCATATCCTCGCAGAACGTGGCAAGCTCCGCCTCCTGGACCCCGTCAGCCTCTACATCCCTGAATTTAAGTCCTGGGTGAGCGAAGACGGAAAAGATAAGAAAATCATCCGCATCGCCGACCTGCTAACGCACACTTCCGGCCTCCCCCCTTATGCTCCAACCAGTGAATTGGAGAAACAATATGGCTCTCCCAGCCCCGACGGAATGATAGAGTACATAGCCAACTGCCGCCGCGACTTCAAGCCGCAAACCGATTTCCAATACAGTTGCCTTAACTACATCACCCTGCAACGCATCATCGAAACCGTCAGCGGACAATCTTTACGTGACTTCGCTCGCGAAAATCTCTTTGATGTATTAGGCATGGTCCATACCGATTATCTCCCCTGCAAGCGCGACAAGGATGGAAAATGGATCAATACAGCAGATGCCCACTGGGCAACCTCTACTGAAGGTGACTGGCATAGCCTCATCGCTCCTACCGAGAAGCAACCCGACGGCAGCGTCCTCTGCGGACAAGTACACGATCCACTCGCCCGCATCATGAATGGCGGTATTTCCGGCAATGCCGGCGTATTCTCTTGTGCCGAAGACATAGCTGTCCTCTGCGCCGCCCTGCAAAACGGCGGAGAATGGAACGGACACCGTATCCTCAGCTCATTGGGAGTAAAAGCTATGCGTACCGTCCCTCGTGCCACCGCTACATTAGGACGCACTTTAGGATGGGATAACTTCACCGCCTACGCTTCCAATAACGGAGATTATTTTGGTCCGAATACCTACGGGCACACCGGATATACCGGTACTTCCATCATCATAGATCCGGACAACGATACTTCCGTCATCCTGCTCGTCAATGCCGTGCATCCCGAAGACGGTCACAGCATGGTTCGTTTGCGCTCTCTGATAGCCAATGTTGTTGCAGCTTCTATCTATCCCACCCCACGTATTTATACGGACCATTACTATAAGCGCTTCCTTCAATTCATGGATGAACCTGCCATTACTTCCAAAGACATCGTCATGGTGGGCAACAGCCTTACAGAAGGTGGCGGCGACTGGAACGCTCGCCTCAATAAGAAAAACATCCGTAACCGTGGTATCATCGGTGATGAAGTTATGGGTATTTACGACCGCCTGCACCAGATACTTCCGGGACACCCTGAGAAATTATTCCTCCTTGCCGGTGTCAACGACATCTCACACGACCTCACTGCGGACAGCATTGTCAATATGATACGCATGACCGTAGAGCGCATTCAGCGTGAATCTCCCGATACGAAACTCTACCTGCAAAGTCTCCTGCCTTTCGATGAGAGCTTCGGACGTTACAAAAAGCTAACCGGGAAAACCGACATGGTTCCCGAAATCAATGCACAACTGGAAGTTTTAGCTAAAGATCACAAGATTACATTCATCAACCTCTTCCCGTTATATACAGAGAAAGGCACGAATGTACTGCGCAAAGAACTGACTAGTGATGGCTTACACCTGAATGAAGAAGGATATAAAATTTGGGTAAAGGCGTTAAAAAAGAAGATGTAATTAGTGATTAGTGGTTAGTGATTAGTGATTAGTAGGCTGCGCTATTATTCCGCATGAAGCTAATCACTAACCACTAACCACTAATCACTAATCACTAACCACTCCCAACAACTCTTTCGTCTTATCCGCCAGGAACAAAGGTATATTCAGCAAATTTCCATCCCGCTTCAGATTCAACATTGAATACCGAATTCGACAAGTAGGTTGAAAGAGTTTCTCATACTGAATCAGACTTTTGCCCTGTATATTTTGGTCTGCTTTTACCTCTATCGGATAGATCTGATTGGCATACTGAAGCAAAAAGTCCACCTCTGCCTTATTGCCTGAAGCCCAATAACGGAAAGGCATTTGAAACTGTGCTGTAAGGCTTTGTAATATATAATTCTCAGCTAACGCCCCTTTATATTCTGTATAGGCAGGAGTAGGCAACAATAATATACTGGCATCCAATTCAGACAGCCTCCGCAACAAACCCAAATCCAATGTATAAAGTTTAAATGTACCTAAATCATCATAAGCTTTCAATGGTAACTTGGGAGCTTTGCTAAGTAATACTTTATTTATAAGCCCTGCCTGCTCCAACCACAAAATGGCATCTTCATATTCCCTGGCACGTGCTCCCGGACGGACCAACTGATAAACAAACTTGCGATTCTCTTTCGCCAACTGCGAAGGCAACGAATTCCAGACATAATTGATACGAGGAGCCAAAGTCGGAGTAGTATGTTTCACGAAATCCAGAGCATAATCATTCAGTATATCTTGAAGTGCAGAATCCACTCTCTCCATATCATTAAAATCAACCATCAAGGTGGCAGGTTCGGGCATACCTCCACAAATGGAATAAGCAGTAAAAGACTCCCGCAACTTATCAAAAAAAATCTGTGGCAGTGGTTCTACCTTATCAATAGAATGCATATACTCATGCATAGCTGGGTCTATTGTCCTCAGGAACTCCGTAAAAGTGAGCGGATACATATAAAGATGATTCACTTTCCCTACCGGAAATGATTTGCCCACATGATTCAGATAAATGCCTAACAAAGAGCCCGCACACGCCACAGCATACTCAGGAGCTTCCTCACAGAAGTATTTCAATGCATTCAATGCCTCGTTGCACTCTTGAATTTCATCCAGAATCAATAAGGTTGTTTGAGGTTCTATCTTCTTTCCATGCAAAAAAGATAAGTGTTGAATAATTCGTTGAGGGTCCTTCGTTGTTCTAAAGACATCGCAAAGACCACTTTCATCCTTATCCAAGCTAAAATAAGCAACATCGTCAAAATACTCTCTGCCAAAGTACTTCAAAGCCCACGTCTTACCTACCTGTCGTGCACCATGAATTACCAGAGGCTTTCTGTTCGTATCCGTTTTCCATGCTGCCAATTGCGAGATAATGTCTCTTTCAAACATAGCAAATCACATTTTTGATATCACAAATGTGTGAATTTACACATTTTCGATACGAGTTTTGTGCAAATATACACATTTCCAATAGAAAACCCTGTAATAGCAAAATATAAAACAAAAGAAGGAGGCATATCTAATCAAAAGAAATAGATATGCCTCCTTTATTTTTTCATGAAGAAGTTAGTTTACTGAGCCACCTCTGTCATTATCACATCAAAAGCTAATACTGAATAACCGGGAATCGATCCACTACCATCAGTTCCATATGCAGAACCCCATGGAACATAAACCATCCAGCGTTCTCCAACGCGCATATATTGCAGGAAAGTTCTCCATCCACTTGTCAGTGAAGATGAGTTGATAGTAAACTTAACAGTCCAGTCGAAATCTGTCGGCTCATTCTTTGGAGGATTAGGGATAGCCTGATCTATTGCACTATATCCCGTAAAACTTCCATCAAACTTAGTACCAGTAATCAATGTACCATAATAATAAGTATAAGCTGCTTCTGTAGCCATCGGACGTTGTCCATCCAGATTCTTCACAAGCTTTTTACAATATATATATTCCGGAGTCTGAAGAGTACTGACAAATTCATTCTTAATATAGAACATTTCGCCTACCTCTACTTTATCCAACTTTTCCAAGTCCATAGGAACATAATTATCCCCCGCAACTACTTTGATAGAATCCAGAAACGCTTGATTACGCTCCTGCCAGTTCGCATATTTCCCTTCCTCTTCCACTTCTTCGCAAGAGACAAACGCACCTGCCAAAATCAGCAGGAAAGGCAAAAATACTAAGAGTTTTTTATTCATTCAATTATTTTTTATTCTGTATTCTAACTTTCGAATTCCAGTACTTATTGCAACCCTTTCAGCAATGAAGTGATGCTGACACGGTCTGCAATAATGTTATTCAGTTCAGCAATAGCCACGCGTTCCTGTTGCATCGTATCACGATTACGCAGTGTCACGCAGTTATCTTCCAGAGTTTGGTGATCAACAGTCACACAGTACGGAGTACCGATGGCATCCTGACGACGGTAACGTTTGCCGATACTATCTTTTTCATCATACTGGCAGTGGAAATGGAACTTCAATGAGTCGATGATCTCACGAGCCTTTTCAGGCAGACCGTCTTTCTTCACCAACGGCATTACAGCCAACTTCACAGGAGCAAGTGCGGCAGGCAATCTCAGCACTACACGGCTTTCTCCATTCTCCAGTTGTTCTTCGCAATAAGAAGCAGACATGATGCTGAGGAACATACGGTCCACACCAATAGAAGTCTCCACAACAAACGGAGTATAACTTTCATTCGTCTCGGGATCGAAATATTTAATATTCTTACCTGAGAACTTCTCGTGTTGGGACAAGTCAAAATTCGTACGGCTATGGATACCTTCCACTTCCTTGAAGCCAAACGGCATCAGGAACTCGATATCTGTAGCTGCATTCGCATAGTGAGCCAATTTATCATGATCGTGATAACGATAGTGGTCGTCACCGAATCCCAATGCCTTATGCCATTTCAAGCGAATTTCCTTCCACTTCTTAAACCAGTCCAATTCAGTACCCGGCTTCACGAAGAACTGCATTTCCATCTGTTCGAACTCACGCATACGGAAAATGAACTGACGGGCAACAATCTCATTACGGAATGCCTTACCAATCTGTGCAATACCGAAAGGTATCTTCATACGCCCGGTCTTCTGTACATTCAGGTAGTTCACAAAGATACCCTGAGCTGTTTCAGGACGCAGGTAAATCTTCATGGCACCATCAGAAGTAGAACCCATCTCTGTAGAGAACATCAGGTTGAACTGACGAACTTCCGTCCAGTTCTTTGTACCGCTGATGGGGCAAACGATTTCTTCATCCACGATAATCTGGCGAAGCTCGTCGAGGTTATTATCATTCAGAGCCTTTGCAAAACGTTCGTGCAATGCGTCACGTTTAGCCTGGTGTTCCAGTACGCGACCGTTTGTGCTACGGAACTGTGCTTCATCAAAAGACTCTCCGAAACGCTTGGCAGCTTTGGCAACTTCTTTATTGATCTTATCGTCGTACTTTGCAAGTTGGTCTTCAATCAATACATCGGCACGATAACGCTTCTTGGAATCACGGTTGTCAATCAAAGGGTCATTGAATGCGTCTACGTGTCCGGAAGCCTTCCAGATGGTGGGGTGCATAAAGATAGCGGAGTCGATGCCGACAATATTTTCGTGCAGCAACACCATGCTCTGCCACCAGTATTGTTTAATGTTGTTTTTCAGTTCCACACCCATCTGACCGTAGTCATACACTGCTCCCAATCCATCATAGATGTCGCTGGAGGGGAATACGAAACCGTATTCCTTACAGTGTGATACGAGTTTCTTAAAAACGTCTTCTTGTGCCATTTTTTTGTTATATCTATTAATTTTAATCCAGTTCTTTATTAAAAAGCGCCACAAAGATAGGGATTTATATCATAAGTCGGGCAGGTGGGGTATTAATTTATCTTATCGTAACAAACTCTCACTTTGCACTTCCGACACAATCTGTCCGTCAAACAAATTGATGATACGGTGAATATACGAGCCCAAAATCCGTCTCATGGGATGATTCTTACCGTCCCACGAAGCAAGATTGTCCCATCTCACGAGGCGGATTTCGTCGCATCACGGGACGAATTTCGCCATCTCGCGAGGCAGTTTTACCCGAAGTTGGAGAAGAATCCATTGCCTCGTGAGATTGTTCCAGATAGCATTGCCTGCCGGGTGGAGAAGCGCCTCGCTGGCGATAGGGCAGCTCACAGGACGGCTGCCTGAGACAGATGGCAGGAAAGAAACTACTGCCGGAAAAGGGAAAAATGTCAGTATCGGCAGCAACATAGATACCACTGTGATTAACAGTAGCAGCAACAGCAGATATTTCTTTTTCTTTTGCTGCTGTTGTTATTATATCTCTTATATTCTCTTTATGCTGTAGATTTTCATTCGATAAAACACTGATATTCGGAGTATTGCAATTTATTTCAGATTCATTTCCATCGCGATTTTTGTCCATTGTCTGCCTGTTTTTCGTCGAAAATCCGTCATTTTTGCCCGATTTTACATCATTGTCCGGGTACTTTTTGCCATTTTGCCCACTGTTTTTCGCAGTATTTTTTGTCGGTTTCACCTCCACATCCTCTTCCTTTTTTTGCGGCTCTTCAACGTATTTCGTATTTAGCTGCACGGGTGAAAAATGATCGCCTACAATAGTGAACAACTGGAAATCCGTGACGATCTTCATCATATAAGGATAAGTAAAATTACGGGTGGCAAAAGGTTTCAGGTATTTCATGTCCGCTTCCATATCGGGCAGAAAGCTCAGTTTCTCCAAAATATACCAATAAGTACCGTAGGCCTTACCGCCCTCACGGGAAATCATATTCTGAATACGGGGATCATTGAAAGACATAATCTCATGCTTAAGGTAAAAGTGCTTGTTCATATTCTGCTTAATTCTGTTTCAAATAATTTATCTTTTTGCTTTTACAAAGATCCGATTATTATTCCACTACACCAAAAACAGTTTTTCACGAAAAGGGCCGTTTTCTTACTATTTGAAATGCAGGAAATGAGATAGGAAACGACTTGTTAACTGGACAAAAAACCACAAGACACCATGCTAACAATCAACACTTTACAACCATCCACCTTCTTATTTCCATTCTCATTCATAAATTCTACAAGTAGATTCGGAAAGTTGACAAAAAAACGAAATGCCGCCCACAAGCAGCCAAACGCCACATATTAGAGAAAAAAACTCACATTTCAAATAGTGCGTTTTCGGCCATAAATGTCTTATTTGAAAAGCATTTATTTATGATATAATAACACATTGAATGCAAAAGAGAAAATCACACATGCAACATCTGATAAATGATAATTTATTATTCATCTGCAGATTGTAGCTTATGTACATCCAAGATGTACCTTTCTTTTCCAGATAATTAAAAAGTCTTCATTTGCAGATTTTCCCAAGAAATTTCGTATTTTTGCGTTCGACTGAAAAATTCAGTGATTATTCAGAATAGATATTCCCGAAATAGATATGAGCGAAGACTTTGAAGCACCGAAAGACGACTTGGAAAAGAACCTCCCGGAAGGGAACGAAGGACATTCGGATTATAAACCCGCTGACACGAAAGACGTAAAAGCAAAATACCAACTTAGCGGTATGTACCAGAATTGGTTTCTGGATTATGCTTCATACGTTATTCTGGAACGTGCCGTACCCCACATCAATGATGGTTTAAAGCCTGTGCAGCGACGCATCTTGCACTCCATGAGGCGTATGGAAGATGGACGTTACAATAAAGTGGCAAACATCGTAGGACATACCATGCAGTTTCACCCGCACGGTGATGCTTCCATCGGTGATGCATTGGTGCAGCTGGGACAGAAAGATTTGCTTGTAGATTGCCAGGGAAACTGGGGTAATATACTCACCGGCGACGGTGCGGCTGCTCCCCGTTACATCGAGGCACGTCTGTCTAAGTTTGCACTCGATGTGGTATTCAACCCTAAAACAACCGAATGGAAACTCTCCTATGACGGACGCAATAAGGAACCGGTAACTCTACCGGTAAAGTTCCCTTTGCTCCTGGCACAAGGGGTAGAAGGTATTGCCGTAGGTCTTTCTTCCAAAATACTTCCCCATAACTTCAATGAGCTTTGCGATGCATCCATCTGCTATCTGCACGAGGAAGAGTTCAAGCTCTATCCGGATTTTCAGACTGGCGGTAGTATCGACGTTTCTAAATACAACGACGGTGAACGTGGAGGTGCAGTGCGTGTACGTGCTAAAATCGAGAAGATCGACAACAAGACACTTGCCATCAAAGAAATTCCTTACGGTAAGACGGTAGCCAGTGTTTGCGATTCCATTGTGAAAGCAAGTGAGAAAGGCAAGATCAAGATAAAGAAAGTAGAAGACCTCACGTCCGGAAACGTGGAGATACTTGTTCATCTTGCCCCCGGCGTTTCTTCGGACAAAACAATCGATGCCCTGTATGCCTTCACGGACTGCGAGGTTAGCATATCACCTAACTGTTGCGTCATCGACGACCAGAAACCTCATTTCCTCACCATTAGCGATGTACTGAGAAAATCGGTAGACAATACCCTATCCTTGCTACGCCAGGAACTGGAAATACGCAAAGACGAAATACTGGAAAGTCTGCACTTTGCTTCACTGGAAAAGATCTTCATCGAAGAACGCATTTATAAAGACAAGGAATTTGAGCAAGCCAAGGATATGGATGCTGCTTGCGCACATATCGACGAACGTCTGACGCCTTATTATCCACGATTCATACGCGAAGTAACTAAAGAGGATATCCTCAAATTGATGGAGATAAAGATGGGACGTATCCTCAAGTTCAACTCTGACAAAGCGGAAGAACTCATTGCTCGCATGAAAGCGGACATAGAGGAAATAGACCATCATTTGGCAAATATCGTGGAATATACGGTAGACTGGTATTTAATGCTGAAAAACAAATACGGCAAGAATTTCCCACGCCGCACAGAATTGCGTAACTTCGACACCATCGAAGCAAGTAAAGTGGTGGAAGCCAACGAAAAACTATATATCAACCGTGAAGAAGGCTTCATCGGCACAGGTCTGAAGAAGGATGAATTCCTGTGTAACTGCTCAAGTCTTGATGATGTCATCATCTTCTTCCGGGACGGACGCTATCTGGTTACTCCCGTATCCGACAAGAAGTTCGTAGGCAAGAATATTCTCTATGCCAACGTTTTCAAGAAGAACGACAAGCGTACAATCTACAACGTTGTCTATCGCGACGGAAAAGAAGGTACACAGTATATCAAGCGGTTTGCCGTAACAAGCATCATCCGCGACCGTGAATATGATGTAACTCAAGGTACGCCCGATTCACGCATCATGTACTTCACAGCCAATCCTAACGGTGAAGCGGAAGTCATCAAAGTAACCTTGAAGCCCAATCCGCGTGTGCGCCGCATTATCTTCGAAGAAGATTTCAGTAACATCAGCATCAAGGGACGCCAGGCAAGAGGTAATATACTAACCAAGCTTCCGGTGCACAAGATTGCCCTGAAACAGCGTGGCGGATCAACACTGGGCGGACGGAAAGTCTGGTTCGACCGCGACGTGCTTCGCCTCAACTATGACGGACGGGGTGAATATCTGGGAGAATTCCAGAGTGACGACAGCATCCTGGTAGTACATGATAACGGAGAGTTCTACATCACCAACTTCGACCTTAGCAATCACTATGAGGCTAACATCCGAATATTGGAGAAATTTGATCCGAACAAGGTATGGACCGCTGTGCTCTACGATGCAGATCAGCAGAATTTCCCGTATATCAAACGTTTCTGCATGGAAGCAACCAACCGCAAGCAGAACTATATGGGAGAGAACAAGAATAATCGCCTTATTCTGTTGACGGACGAATGTTATCCCCGCCTGGAAATTATATTCGGCGGACATGACAGTTTCCGCGAACCGATGATTATAGAAGCTGATGAATTTATTGCCGTAAAAGGTTTCAAGGCAAAAGGTAAACGCATCACTACGTTCACGATGGAAACCGTCAATGAACTGGAACCTACAAGGCAACCCGAAGTTCCTGAGGAAACGGAAGAGCAGAATGAGGAAGAACCGGAAATACTGGACCCGGATCATGGCAAAAGTGAAGACGATATCCGGGACGAGATAACAGGACAGATGAAACTGTTTTAAGTGATTAACGGCTAATGATTAGTGATAAGCAACTCTATCAATGAAGCTAAATAAGATTGGTGTAATACTAATGGGATGTCTGCTTCTGGCAGGCGGAAGTATACAGGCGCAAAGTGTGGAAGACAGGGCGCTACAGGAATTAAGAGCGGACTCTTCGGCCCGGACACGTTTTATAACCCGTGCCACCATGTATGGCGTCGGTTACACCAATGTGTACGACACTTACCTGTCACCGCAGGAATACAAAGGCATAGACTTCCGCATTTCACGCGAGAGCATGCGCATGACCAAGTGGATGAATGGCAACGTATCCCTGCAAAGTTTTTTTCAGGCTGATTTCGGTTATACCCACAACCGTGTGGATAACAACAATACATTCTCCGGGCTTGCCAACTGGAATTACGGGTTGCACTACAACTTCCCGATTACTTCCAACTTCAAGTTGCTTGCCGGAGGGTTGATCGACCTCAACGGTGGCTTTGTCTACAATCTGCGCAATGGCAATAATCCGGCACAGGCACGCGCTTATATCAATCTGGATGCATCCGGAATGGCAATATGGGATTTACGGATCAAAAACTATCCCATCAGCCTGCGCTATCAGGTTAATCTTCCTTTTGCAGGCGTTATGTTCTGCCCGAATTACGGACAATCGTACTACGAGATATTTACGCTGGGCAACTGGGGCGGAGTGATAAACTTCACCTCCCTGCACAATCAGCCATCCCTGCGGCAAATGCTGACTGTTGATTTTCCGGTAGGAAGGGCAAAAATGCGCCTGGCTTATCTCTGGGATGCACAACAGGCAAAAGTAAATGGCATAAGGATGCATACCTACTCGCACGTATTTATGGTAGGTTTCGTAAAAGAGTTGTTTCTCATTCGTGATAAGAAAAGAAAATAGAGTGATAAAGCGACACCGTATTAAGGTGATAGAATAATGAAAATAAAAGGAATATATCATATTAAATTAAGGTGGCTTGGAATACTTTTCATATTGCTGCCATTGTTTTCAAGCTGCATTCGGGAAGAAGAGTTCAACAACTCTCCGCAAGGCAATTTTGAAGCCTTGTGGAAGATTATCGACGAACAATATTGTTTCCTTGACTATAAACAGATAGACTGGAATGCCATTCATGACGAGTACCAGCCTCTTATTACTTCGAATATGCCCAACGATGGGTTATTCCAAGTGCTTGACAGTATGCTGGCAGAACTGAAGGATGGCCACGTCAATCTGTACAGTTCTTCGAATATGGCCCGATACTGGGACTGGTACCTGGATTATCCACGCAATTTCAACGAGGGTATCATCGAACGGCAGTATCTTGGAAAGAGTTACCGTATCGCCGGTGGCCTCAAATATAAAATCCTTGAAGACAACATAGGGTATATCTATTACGAATCATTCTCCAATGGTGTCGGCAACGGTAATCTGGACGAAGTTCTCTCCTACCTTGCTCCATGTAGCGGACTGATTTTCGATGTACGAAATAACGGCGGAGGTAATCTTACTTACTCTGAGCGTATTGCCTCCCGCTTCACTAATGAAAAGGTATTGACGGGATACATCCAGCATAAGACAGGAAAGGGACACAGTGATTTCTCTGATCCTGAACCTATTTATCTGGAACCATCCAACAGCATTCGTTGGCAGAAGAAGGTAATGCTCCTCACCAATCGCCACTCTTACAGTGCGACGAATGATTTCGTGAACGCTATGCGCTACTTTCCTAATGTCACTTTAGTAGGTGACAAAACCGGTGGTGGTTCAGGTTTGCCTTTTTCTTCGGAACTTCCTAACGGCTGGGGAGTACGTTTTTCTGCCAGCCCGCATCTGGATGCCGAAAAGCAACATATCGAATTCGGCATTGACCCGGATGAGAAAGTAGATATGGCAAAAGAAGATGAAGACAAAGGGATAGATACGATCATTGAAAGGGCACGGGAACTCTTAAAAGTGGTTCAATAATTACTTTCTGCACCAAACTATTTGCTGAAAAGAAAAATCTTTCTATCTTTGCCGTCGCTTAACAAGAAAGCCACTGCGGGTGTGGCGTAATTGGCAGCCGCGCCAGACTTAGGATCTGGTGCCGAGAGGCGTGTAGGTTCGAGTCCTATCACCCGCACAAATATTTAGATACAGTTAAAAATGTAAGAAGAAAAAGCCTTCGGAATTAGTTTCCCGGAGGCTTTTCTTTGTTTACAATTCAATATTTCAAGAAATACAGATATTAATTCGCACGGATATTCTCTAATAATTCTTGTTCTTCTTCACGATCATAAAACTTCATAATATACTATCCTTTAGCGAATAAGCACATGCTCATTGATATTATTATCGCAACAGGCATTACGGTAATAGTCATTACGATAATACAAAGATGTTACGCTTACTACCAAAGAAAAAAGAGCATCTTTCCAAGTCCTGTTTTACGAAAGGAATTGTGTTAAAAAACCGGGATTTGAATGACCTCGAAATCTTTTTTTCATTTGCATTGTTCTGATGCAATATATCATTCACATAAAAATTTAATGCAATGAAGAGAAACCTGAACCCTCCTATGAAGAGAGCCCTAAGGCTTAAAAATCTATTCTTGACGGCATGTTTCCTGTTGATAGGCACTGCCGCATTCTCTCAGGAACACACTGTAACAGGTGTTGTTACCGATTCATTTAAAGAACCGTTAATTGGTGTATCCATAGTGGTACAAGGAACCAACACCGGTGTAGTGACCGGACTGGATGGCGATTACTCGATCCAAGTTCCTGCAGATGCTACCCTCGAATTCTCATACGTAGGTATGGAGAAGCAAAGCATCAAAGTAGGCAACCGCAATGTCATCAATGTACAGTTGAAAGAAGACTCACAAATGCTTGCCGAAACAGTAGTCATCGGTTATGGTAGCGCAAAAAAACGCGACCTGACGGGATCTATCACCAATATCAAGGGGGATGAGATTGCCAACAAACCGGTTGCCAACCCACTGTCCGCCCTGCAAGGTAAAGTGGCCGGAGTACAAATCATCAACTCCGGTAAGGCTGGTGCCGACCCGGAAATCCGTGTACGCGGTACAAATTCTATCAATGGTTACAAACCATTGTACGTAGTAGACGGGCTGTTCAATGACAACATCAATTTCCTGAATCCACAGGACATTGAGTCTATGGAAATTCTGAAAGACCCATCTTCACTTGCCATCTTCGGTGTACGTGGTGCTAACGGTGTTATCATCATCACCACCAAGAAAGCTAAAGAAGGACAGACCCGTGTAAACATCAACGGCTCATTTGGTTTCAAAGCCATTACCAACAAAATTGCGATGGTGGATGCAGATGGCTTCAAGTTGCTGTATAACGAACAGTTAAGAAATGAAGGTAATCCGGAATATAATTTCTCGGACTGGACAGGCAACACCAACTGGCAGGACGAAATCTTCCAGACCGGATTCATCACTAACAACAACATCAGTATCACAGGTGCTTCCGATAAACATAGCTTCTACCTCGGTGCAGGCTATGCCTACGAACAAGGAAACATCAAACATGAGAAGTATAGCAAAATCACACTGAACATCAGCAATGATTACAAAGTGACGGATAACTTCAAAGTAGGTTTCCAATTCAACGGTGCACGTATGCTGCCGGCCGATTCAAAGAGTGTTGCCACTGCCTTGCGTGCAGCTCCGGTGGCAGAGGTATATAATAAGGAATATGGCTTATATACTTCCCTCCCCGGATTCCAGAAAGCACAGATGAATAACCCGATGGTGGATGTTGACCTGAAAGCGAACACTACAAAAGCGGAGAACTACCGTGGTTCGGGCAATATATACGGGCAATGGGACTTCCTGAAGCATTTCCAGTTCAAAGCCATGTTCTCACTGGATTATGCTTCAAACAGCACACGGACTTATACACCGATTATTCAGGTATATGACGCCAGTGCCGAAGGAGATATAGCCACATTGGGTAACGGCAAGACCGGAGTCACCCAGGCTAAAGAAACGGAAATGAAAGTGCAGAGTGACTATCTGTTGACCTACACCAATTCATGGGGTGATCACAGCCTGACAGCCACCGCCGGTTTCACAACCTATTACAATAAACTTGAAAACCTGAATGCCGGACGCACACAAGGTGTAGGTCTGGTCATACCGGATAACTCAGACAAATGGTATGTAAGCATCGGTGATGCAGCCACTGCTACCAATGGTAGTACACAATGGGAACGTTCTACGGTATCTGTACTGGCACGTATCCTCTATAACTATAAAGGTAAATACCTGTTCAACGGTTCTTACCGTCGCGATGGCTCTTCCGCCTTTTCGTATACAGGCAACCAATGGCAGAATTTCTATTCCGTAGGTCTTGGCTGGCTGATGAGCGAAGAAGAATGGATGAAAGACATCACTTGGTTGGATATGTTGAAACTGAAAGGATCATGGGGTACATTGGGTAACCAGAACCTGGATAAAGCCTATCCGGCAGAACCTTTGCTGAGTAATGCCTATTCTGCAGTATTCGGTGTTCCGTCCGCCATCTACCCGGGTTATCAGCTTGCCTATCTGCCCAACCCGAATCTGCGTTGGGAGAAAGTAGAGGCATGGGAAGTAGGTGCTGAAGCCAACTTTTTCCGCAACCGTCTGCACTTTGAAGGTGTATATTACAAGAAGAAAACGAAAGATCTGCTGGCAGAAGTTCCCGGTATCTCAGGAACAGTGCCGGGTATCGGTAACCTGGGATCTATTGAGAATCTGGGTGTAGAACTGGCATTGAACTGGCGCGATGAGATTGGCGACTGGAACTATAACATCGGAGCTAATCTGACTACCATTAAGAATAAGGTGTTGAACCTTGTACAGGAAGGATACTCCATCATTGCCGGAGACAAGAGTCAAAGTTATACAATGGCAGGTTACCCTATCGGTTACTTTTATGGTTATAAAGTAGAAGGTGTTTATCAGAGCCAGGAAGAGATTAATAATTCACCGAAAAACAAGCTGGCTACCGTCACTCCGGGTGACTTGAAGTTCAAGGACGTGAACGGTGACGGCGAAATCACCACAGCCGACCGTACCATGATTGGTGATCCGACACCGGACATTACTTATGGTATTACACTCGGAGTAGGTTATAAGAATTGGGAGCTGGCAGTAGATATGATGGGACAAGGCGGCAATCAGATTTACCGTACCTGGGATAACTACAACTGGAGTCAGTTCAACTTCATGGCACAACGCATGGATCGTTGGCATGGTGAGGGCACCAGTAATACCCAACCGCTGCTGAATACAAAGCACACCATCAATAACCTGAACTCCGAATATTATATAGAAAATGGTAGCTTCTTCCGCATCCGTAACGTATCATTGGCTTACAACTTTGATAAGGCACTGATTTCTAAGATCGGCATGCAGGCACTAAAGCTCTATGTAAACATTCAGAACCTGAAAACGTGGAAGCATAACACGGGATATACACCTGAGTTGGGCGGTTCGGCCATTGCTTTCGGAGTAGATGACGGAAGTTATCCGATGCCGGCGATTTATACATTCGGGTTTAACTTAACTTTCTAAGGGATAGCATCATAAACCATTAACTATTGAAATTATGAAAATAAAGAAATATATTCTATCACTGTTGATTGGCGCAGCCGCCTTCTCATTCAGTTCTTGTAATGACTTCCTGGACCGCGATCCGCTGGGACAGTTCACGGAAGACGACGCCCCTAACGCCCTTGTAGGCGGAAAGATGTACAACGTCTACTACCTGATGCGTGGTTATGATATCACGGCGGGTATTCCTGCTTTCATGATACACATGGTACGTAGTGAAGATTCCGAAAAAGGAAGTGATGCCGGCGATGGTGGTGAACAGGCAGCCATGTACGATGACTTCGAATACACCGCTTCCAACGGTACCTTGGGTGCATACTGGAATCAAAACTATAAAATCATCTACCAGTGTAATGAAATTCTGGATGACATCGAGAATAGCGCAAACAAAGACGATACTGAGAATATCCGTACCAAAGGTGAAGCTCTGTTTTTCCGTGCTTATTGCTACTTCAACCTGGTACGTGCTTTTGGCGAAGTCCCCTTGGTGACCATCAAAGTAGTGGAAGCATCCGATGCCAATGTACCTAAAACCACTGCCGAGAAGATATACGAACAGATTGACAAGGACCTGACCACAGCCGAAGATTGTCTGCCTCTGCGATGGGATAGCGACTACACAGGACGTATCACCTGGGGAGCTGCACGCTCCCTGCACGCACGCACCTACATGATGCGCAACGACTGGGAGAATATGTACACCGCTTCTACAGATGTCGTTAATTCCGGAATTTATAACCTGAATACTCCGGTAGATAAAGTCTTCACCGTAGAAGGTGAGAATTGTGGTGAAAGTATCTTTGAACTGCAATGCGAATCCACTGACGCTATGAAGGAAGACGCCAGCATCGGTAGCCAATTCTGTCAAGTACAAGGTGTACGCGGAGCAGGCAACTGGGACTTGGGCTGGGGTTGGCACATGGCCACCACCCTGATGGGCAAAGCTTACGAACCGGGCGATCCGCGTAAAGACGCCACACTGCTCTATTTCCGTCGCAGTGACGACGAACCTATCACTCCGGAGAATACAAACAAGCCTTATGGTGAATCGCCCGTATCCACCGCCATGGGCGCTTACTTCAATAAGAAAGCTTACACCGACCCAACCTTGCGTCGCAAATATACGCGCATGGGATTTTGGGTAAATATTCGTCTGATCCGTTATCCGGATGTCTTGTTGATGGCTGCTGAATCTGCCAATGAGAAAGGTTTGATGGGTGAAGCAAGCGGTTATCTGGAACAGGTACGCGCACACGCTCGCGGCACGCTGACCAATGTACTGCCGAAAGTAGAGTCTCTGGATCAGGGGGTATTGCGTGAAGCTATCCGCCATGAACGCCGTGTAGAACTGGGATTAGAGCCCGACCGCTTCTATGACCTCGTACGTTGGGGTATCGCACAAGAAGTGCTTCAGGCTGCCGGAAAGAACTATCAACCTAAAAACGCACTGTTACCATTGCCACAGACGGAGATAGATAAATCAAACGGTGTATTGGTACAAAACCCCGATTATTAATCAAATCGAACTCCACAAGTATCGGTAAGCTGTGCAACCGCAGAGTTTATCAGAAAATCTTGCGGAGGCTAAGGGGCCAAAAGGCAAGATTCTATTCTTTCCACCATGGGGATTCTTTCTTTCCATCGCGATGATTCTTTCTTTCCACCATGGTGGAAAGAAAGAATCCCCATGGTGGAAAGAATAAGCAAATACTACCGCGCGACTTAGTTATAGGCAAGAAATTCCTTAAATATCGCAGTCGGATTGCTTAAGACAACCCATGCTCATTTTATTATCTTAAAATATAGAAATATATGAAAGCAATATTCAAAAAAACAAGCCTGTTGTTGATGGGCGCCCTGATAGGCATATCAACCGTACAGGCGCAAAAGTCTCCCCAAGACATGGACCGCTTCATCGATGCGCTGATGAAGAAGATGACTGTGGAAGAGAAAATCGGACAGTTGAACCTACCCGTCACAGGAGACATTACCACAGGACAGGCCAAAAGCAGTGATGTGGCGCAAAAGATTGAAAAAGGATTGGTAGGCGGACTCTTCAACCTGAAAGGGGTAGACCGCATTCTTGAAGTGCAAAAGCTGGCAGTAGAGAAATCACGTCTCGGTATTCCCCTTCTATTCGGTATGGACGTGATACACGGATACGAAACCATCTTCCCCATTCCGTTGGGATTGTCCTGTACTTGGGATATGGCCGCTATCGAGAAGTCTGCCCGTATTGCAGCCATCGAAGCAAGTGCCGACGGCATCTCCTGGACATTCAGTCCAATGGTAGACATCAGCCGTGATCCACGTTGGGGGCGTGTCAGCGAAGGTTCAGGAGAAGACCCTTTCCTGGGTGGAGCTATTGCACAAGCAATGGTATACGGGTATCAGGGTGCCAACTTGCAAGACCAACTACACCGCAATGATGAAATCATGGCTTGCGTAAAGCACTTTGCCCTGTATGGAGCCGGAGAGGCCGGGCGAGATTATAACACAGTGGATATGAGCCGCAACCGGATGTTCAATGAATTTATGTATCCGTACGAAGCTGCCGTAGAAGCAGGTGTAGGTAGCGTAATGGCTTCATTCAATGAAATAGACGGGATACCGGCTACTGGAAACAAATGGCTATTGAGCGACCTGTTGCGTGGTCAATGGGGATTTGAAGGGTTTGTGGTAACAGACTTTACAGGTATTTCGGAAATGATAGAACATGGTGTCGGCGACTTACAAACCGTCAGTGCGCTTGCCCTGAATGCAGGTGTGGACATGGATATGGTAAGTGAAGGTTTTGTCGGCACACTGATGAAATCCATTAAAGAAGGAAAAGTGAGAATGGGTACGCTGAATACCGCTTGCCGCCGGATATTGGAAGCAAAATATAAATTGGGCCTGTTCGACAATCCTTATAAATATTGTGATGTGAACCGTCCGAAGCGGGACATCTTTACAAAAGAACATCGGGATGCCGCCCGTAAGATTGCCAGTGAAAGTTTTGTACTTTTAAAGAACGCTCCCTTAGCAGCACAGAAAAATGCCGCCCCCGTGCTTCCATTAAAGAAGCAAGGCACCGTTGCAGTCATCGGTCCTCTCGGCAATACGCGTAGCAATATGCCGGGCACTTGGAGTGTAGCTGCACGCCTCAACGATTATCCTTCTTTGTACGAAGGACTGAAAGAGATGATGGCAGGCAAAGTTAACATCACCTACGCCAAAGGTAGCAACCTTATCGGTGATGCTGCTTACGAAGAACGTGCCACCATGTTCGGTCGTTCACTGAACCGTGACAACCGTACAGACCAGGAATTATTGGACGAAGCGCTGAAAGTAGCAGCCGGAGCCGATGTTATCGTAGCTGCACTGGGAGAATCTTCTGAAATGAGTGGTGAAAGTTCAAGCCGCACAGAACTCGGTTTACCCGATGTGCAGCATACTTTGCTGGAAGCCTTACTGAAAACGGGCAAGCCTGTAATACTTACTCTGTTTACCGGCCGTCCGTTGACACTGAACTGGGAACAGGAACATGTACCTGCCATCCTCAATGTATGGTTCGGAGGTAGCGAGGCAGCTTATGCCATTGGCGATGTGTTGTTCGGTGACGTAAATCCAAGTGGAAAGCTGACGATGACGTTCCCGAAGAATGTAGGCCAGATACCTTTGTTCTACAATCATAAGAATACCGGTCGTCCGTTGGCAGAAGGTAAATGGTTCGAGAAATTCCGTTCAAATTATCTGGATGTGGATAATGAACCATTGTATCCCTTCGGTTATGGATTGTCATATACCGACTTCCAGTATAGTGACATTGCACTGAGCACACCTACACTGGGAAAAGATGGTTCTGTTACCGCCGTAGTTACTGTAACCAATACAGGTAAATACGATGGTGCGGAAGTAGTGCAACTCTATATCCGTGATCTCGTAGGAAGCATCACCCGTCCGGTGCGCGAACTGAAGGGTTTCAATAAGATCTTCCTTCGTGCCGGAGAAAGTAAAACTGTATCATTCACCATCACGCGTGATCTGCTCCGGTTCTATGATTATGATATGAATTACGTAGCCGAACCCGGTGACTTCAATATTATGATCGGTGGAAACAGCCAGACGGTGAAAACGGCAAAATTGACACTTAAATAAAGTGATTAGGGTTTAGTGATAAGTGATTAGTGGGCTGCGCTATTATTCCGCATGGCACTAATCACTTATCACTAAACCCTAATCACTAAACTTCCCCTCTATATTAATTATGAAACAACTAACAACCTATTTTCCTCTCCTCTTCCTGCTCCTCCTCGGAGCTTGCAAGAATTCGAAGACCGGAAGCACTGCCCAACTTACGGACGATGCTCTGATGGACACTGTTCAACGGCGAACCTTCAATTACTTCTGGGAAGGCGCAGAACCTAACAGTGGCCTTGCCCCCGAACGTATCCACATGGACGGCATCTATCCCGAGAAAGACCAGAACGTTATCACTTCCGGTGGCAGTGGTTTCGGCATTATGGCCATACTTTCAGGCATCGACCGCGGCTACGTCACCCGTGAAAAAGGTCTGGCACGTATGGAAAAGATTGTCTCTTTCCTCGAGAAAGCTGACCGTTTTCATGGAGCCTACCCACATTGGTGGTATGGAGATACCGGTAAAGTGAAACCTTTCGGACAAAAAGACAATGGTGGAGACCTTGTGGAAACAGCCTTCCTGATACAAGGATTACTGGCCGTACACCAATATTACATCAATGGTTCGCCGGAAGAGCAGGCACTTGCCAAACGTATCGATACCCTCTGGCGCGATGTCGATTGGAATTTTTATCGCCAAGGCGACCAGAATGTACTCTACTGGCATTGGAGTCCCGAATATGGCTGGGCAATGGATTTCCCTGTACATGGCTATAATGAATGTCTCATCATGTACCTGCTTGCTGCAGCCTCTCCTACGCATGGTGTTCCCGCCGCTGTCTATCATGACGGTTGGGCACAGAACGGTGCCATCGTCGATCCCCATAAAGTAGAAGGCATCGAACTTCATTTGCGCTATCAGGGTTGTGAAGCCGGACCGCTCTTCTGGGCACATTATTCTTTCCTTGGATTGGATCCGACAAACCTGAAAGATGAATATTGCGCCAGCTACTTCGACGAAATGCGCAACCTGACGCTTGTGAACCGTGCTTATTGCATCCGCAATCCGAAGCATTACAAAGGTTTCGGCCCGGACTGCTGGGGACTGACCGCCAGCTACTCCGTGGGCGGATATGCCGCCCACATGCCGAACGAACGGGACGACCAGGGAGTTATCTCTCCTACTGCCGCCCTTTCATCCATTGTCTATACACCGGAGCAGTCGCTGGCTGTGATGCGACACCTCTACGGAATGGGCGATAAGTTATTCGGTCCTTACGGTTTCTACGATGCCTTTAGCGAAACTGATAACTGGTATCCCAAGCGATATCTCGCCATTGACCAAGGCCCGATAGCCGTCATGATAGAGAACTATCGAACCGGATTACTATGGAAACTCTTTATGAGTCATCCGGATGTACAAAACGGATTGCAGAAACTGGGATTCTCAATAAATAAATAAATAGAAAAGCCGGAAGCAGTACACAATACTTGTTTCCGGCTTTTGTTTTTTGTCAGATAAGTTTCATTATACACTTTCCTTATTTCATTAATAGACAACGCATTAAATTAATTTGAGTAGTAAATGAGTAGTCTTTGAATTGTTAAAAATCAGGGATATGTATTGGTGGTGAATGTGTTTTTTGTGCCCGGCTTATTTCTATTCATACTTTTGCCCCAGACTTAATTCTCGCCAAAAACAGAAGAAGCGAGGAATGAAGTCCAACCTAGTTATCCACTAAAAAATTTAATGCAATGAAGAAAAAAACACTTCTTCCCTTGGAGAGAGCCTCATGGCTTAAAAGTTTATTTCTATTAGTGTGCCTCGTACTTTCCGGCACCACTGTATTCGCCCAGGAAAAAACAGTAACCGGTGTAGTAACCGATTCATTTAATGAGCCGCTGATTGGCGCATCTATCGTAGTACAAGGTACCACTAACGGCGTAATAACCGATCTCGACGGTAAGTATTCCATTAAAGTTACTCCGGGTGCTATCCTCCAGTTCTCATACGTAGGTATGGAGAAACAAAGTGTCAAAGTAGGCAATCAGAGTGTTATCAACGTTCAGTTGAAAGATGATTCCCAAATGCTTGCCGAAACAGTAGTTATCGGTTATGGTAGTGCAAAGAAACGCGACCTGACAGGTTCTATCACCAATATCAAAGGTGACGAGATTGCTAACAAACCGGTTGCCAATCCATTATCGGCCCTGCAAGGTAAAGTGGCCGGTGTACAGGTTATCAACTCCGGTAGGGCAGGTGAAGACCCTGAAATCCGCGTACGCGGTACCAACTCTATCAATGGTTACAAACCTTTGTATGTAGTTGACGGATTGTTTAACGACAACATCAACTTCCTGAATCCGCAGGATATTGAATCTATGGAAATCCTGAAAGACCCGTCCTCGCTCGCCATCTTCGGTGTACGTGGTGCCAACGGTGTTATCATTATCACTACGAAGAAAGCTAAAGTAGGCCAGACTCGTGTAAACATTAACGGTTCTTTTGGTTTTAAGAGCGTACCCAATCAGATAGAAATGGTAGATGCAGCCGGATTCAAAGAACTGTATAACGAACAGCTAAGAAATGAAGGTAATCCCGAATTCGACTTCACAGGTTGGAACGGTAATACTAACTGGCAGGATGAAATCTTCCAGACCGGTTTCATCACCAATAACAATGTCAGCATCACAGGAGCTTCCGAAAAGCATAGTTTCTATCTTGGTGCCGGTTATGCTTATGAACAAGGTAACATCAAGAACGAAAAGTACAGCAAAATAACGCTGAGCGTCAGCAATGAGTATAAACTGACAGATAACTTCAGAGTAGGTTTCCAGTTCAACGGTGCACGCATTTTACCAGCCGACACTAAGACTGTAACCACTGCTGTTCGCGCTACTCCGGTAGCTACGGTATTCAATGACCAATACGGCCTTTATACAACTTTGCCTGAATTCCAGAAGGCACAAATGAATAATCCAATGGTAGACGTTGACCTGAAAGCCAACACAACACGTGCCGAGAACTATCGTGGTTCGGGTAACGTATATGCCGAATGGGATTTCCTGAAACATTTCCAGTTCAAGGCTATGTTCTCTATGGATTATGCTTCTAACAATAGCCGCAAGTTCACTCCTATCATCCAGGTATATGATGCCAGTGCTGAAGGGAGCATAGTTACACTGGGCGACGGTAAGACAGGTGTCAGCCAAGCCAAACAGACAGAGATGAAAACACAGAGTGACTATCTGTTGACTTACACGAATACATGGGGTGATCATAGCCTGACAGCTACTGCCGGTTTCACCACTTATTACAACAAACTGGAGAATCTGGGAGCTGCCCGTGCACAAGGTGTAGGTCTGGTGATTCCTGATAATCCTGACAAATGGTACGTAAGCATCGGTGATGCCGGTACTTCCACCAATGAAAGTACACAATGGGAACGCGCTACCGTATCAATGCTGGGACGTATCCTTTACAACTACAAAGGCAGATATTTATTCAACGGTTCATTCCGTCGTGACGGTTCTTCCGCTTTCTCGTACACAGGAAACCAATGGCAGAATTTCTACTCTGTAGGTGCAGGCTGGCTGATCAGCGAAGAAGAATTTATGAAAGATATCACTTGGCTGGATATGTTGAAACTGAAAGGTTCATGGGGTACACTGGGTAACCAGAATCTGGACAAAGCTTATCCTGCAGAACCCTTGCTGAGTAACGCATACTCTGCCGTATTCGGTACTCCGTCCGCCGTCTATCCGGGCTATCAGCTATCTTACCTGCCTAATGCTACCTTGAGATGGGAAAAGGTAGAAGCATGGGAAGTCGGTGCAGAAGCTAACTTCTTCCGCAACCGCTTGCACCTGGAAGGTGTATATTACAAGAAGACTACGAAGGATCTGCTTGCCGAAGTGCCGGGCATTTCAGGAACAGTACCGGGTATTGGTAACCTGGGATCTATCGAGAACAAGGGTATCGAACTTGCCATTAACTGGCGCGACCAGATCGGTGACTGGAACTATAGCATTGGCGGTAACCTGACTACTATCAAAAATAAAGTGCTGAGTCTTGTGCAAGAAGGTTATTCTATCATCTCAGGTGACAAGAGCCAGAGTTATACAATGGCCGGATTCCCTATCGGTTACTTCTATGGTTACAAGGTGGAAGGTGTTTATCAAAACCAGGCTGAAATAGACAACTCACCCAAGAATACACTGGCAACCGTTACACCGGGTGACCTGAAGTTCGTAGACGTAGACGGCAACGGTGAAATCACTCCTGCCGACCGTACCATGATCGGCGACCCGACTCCGGACGTGACTTACGGCATCAACTTCAATGTAGGTTACAAAAACTGGGAACTGGGTGTTGACATGATGGGACAAGCCGGTAACGAAATCTACCGTACATGGGACAACTACAACTGGAGCCAATTCAACTTCATGAAGCAGCGCCTGAACCGCTGGCATGGTGAAGGTACCAGCAACAGCCAACCGTTGCTCAACATGAAGCATACGATCAATAACCTGAACTCTGAATATTACATTGAAGACGGTAGTTTCTTCCGTATCCGTAACGTACAGTTGGCTTACAACTTTGATAAGACATTACTCTCCAGGATCGGAGTACAGGCGCTCAAGCTCTATGCCAATATTCAGAACCTGAAGACCTGGAAGCATAACACCGGTTACACACCCGAATTGGGCGGTACAGCTATTGCATTCGGTGTGGACAACGGTAGCTATCCGATGCCGGTAGTTTATACATTCGGTTTCAACCTTACTTTCTAAAATGAAGAATGAAATACTAAACATTAATCATTAAACATTGAAAACATGAAGATACAAAAATATATCCTGTCACTGTTGATTGGCTCTGCAGCCATCTCATTCAGTTCTTGTAATGACTTCCTGGACCGCGACCCACTGGGACAATTCACGGAAGACGATGCCCCCAACGCCCTTTTAGGTGGAAAGATTTATAATGTATATTACCTGATGCGCAGCTATAACATCACTGCCGGTATTCCCTCTTTCATGATAGAAATGGCACGCAGTGAAGACTCCGAGAAGGGTAGTTCGGCAGGCGACGGCGCCGATGTGGCAGCTATGTACGACGATTTCGAATACACCGCCTCCAATGGAACTATGGGAGCTTACTGGACTCAGAACTATAAGATCATCTTTCAGTGTAATGAAGTGCTGGATGACATCGAGAAAGAAGGAAAGACAGATACGGAAACCATGCGCAACAAGGGAGAAGCCCTTTTCTTCCGCGCCTACTGTTACTTCAACCTGGTACGTGCCTGGGGAGAAGTGCCTCTAATCACTTTCAAGGTTGTGGACTCTGCCGACGCAAATGTAGCCAAAAGCGGTGTCGATAAAATCTACACACAGATTGATAACGACCTGACCGAAGCAGAAAAGCTTCTGCCCTTGCAATGGGATTCAAACTATACAGGCCGCGTTACCTGGGGTGCTGTACGCTCACTGCATGCACGTACCTATATGATGCGTAACGATTGGGATAACATGTACAAACTCTCTACCGAAGTGATCGGTAAGGGCCTTTACAACCTCGACACTCCGGTAGACAAGATCTTCACCGTAGAAGGCGAGAACTGCGGTTCCAGTATTTTCGAGTTGCAGTGTGAATCTACAGATGCATTGAAGAACAGCCTTACCATAGGTAGCCAGTTCTGCGAGGTACAAGGTGTACGCGGCTCCGGCGACTGGAACTTAGGTTGGGGATGGCACATGGCCACCACAGAATTGGGTAAAGCTTTCGAACCGGGTGACCCGCGTAAAGATGCCACTTTACTCTACTTCCGCCGCAGCATCGATGAACCTATCACGGAAGCCAATACCAATAAGCCTTACGGCGAATCTCCCGTCTCCACAGCCATGGGTGGTTACTTCAACAAAAAGGCATACACCGAACCGTCATTACGCAAGAAGTATACCAAGGGTGGTTTCTGGGTGAATATCCGCCTCATCCGCTACACGGACGTATTGTTGATGGCTGCCGAAGCTGCCAATGAAAAGAATCTGCCGGGTGAAGCCAAAACATATCTGGAGATGGTACGTGCACATGCCCGTGGTCTGGACAAGGAAATCTTGCCCGAAGTTACCACCAATGACAAAGTTGAACTGCGCAAAGCCATTATGCACGAACGCCGTGTAGAGTTGGCTCTTGAACCGGGACGCTTCTACGACCTTGTACGCTGGGGTACTGCAAAAGAGGTGATGGCCGCTGTCGGTAAAACGTATCAGGATAAGAACGCTTACCTGCCTATTCCGCAAACGGAAATAGATAAATCGAAGGGAGTACTGGTACAGAATCCGAACTACTAACAAACAATGCTATCCCAATTCTCTTCATTTCAGGATGAGGAGGATTGGGGATAGTTCTTATAAAAAACAAAGTGTATGAAGAAAGTTTTCAGAAGAACAAGTGTCCTGTTAGCAGCAGCGTTTCTTAGCACTGCTGCCATACAGGCACAAAAGTCTCCGCAGGACATGGATCGCTTCATCGATGCATTGATGAAGAAGATGACTGTAGAGGAAAAGATCGGCCAGCTGAACCTACCCGTTTCCGGTGAGATCGTCACCGGACAGGCACAGAACAGCGATGTAGCAAAAAAAATTGAACAAGGACTGGTGGGCGGACTCCTCAACCTGAAAGGGGTGGAGAAGATACGCGATGTACAGAAACTTGCCATAGAGAAGTCACGCCTGGGAATCCCCTTAATATTCGGCATGGACGTGGTGCATGGCTACGAAACCATTTTCCCTATTCCATTGGGACTCTCCTGTTCCTGGGATATGGAAGCTATCAGGAAATCTGCCCGCATTGCAGCCACCGAGGCTAGTGCTGATGGTATTTCCTGGACATTCAGCCCGATGGTAGACATCAGCCGTGATCCACGCTGGGGACGCGTCAGCGAGGGTAACGGCGAAGACCCATTCTTGGGTGGAGCCATCGCCAAAGCAATGGTATCGGGTTATCAGGGCATCGACCTCAACAACCAACTGAAGCGCAACGATGAAATTATGGCATGCGTAAAGCACTTCGCACTGTATGGCGCCGGAGAAGCCGGACGTGATTACAATACCGTAGACATGAGCCGTAACCGTATGTTCAACGAATACATGTATCCCTACCAAGCTGCCGTAGATGCAGGTGTAGGCAGCGTTATGGCGTCTTTCAACGAAATAGACGGCGTACCGGCCACGGCCAATAAATGGCTGATGACCGACGTGCTGCGCAAGCAATGGGGCTTCGACGGCTTTGTGGTGACAGACTTTACCGGTATCTCCGAAATGATAGCGCACGGCATCGGTGACTTGCAGACTGTTTCCGCACGTGCACTCAATGCAGGCGTGGATATGGACATGGTAAGTGAAGGCTTCACGGGTACAATCAAGAAATCCATCGACGAAGGCAAAATCAGTATGGAAACCCTGGACAAAGCCTGTCGCCGCATCCTTGAAGCCAAATACAAACTGGGATTATTCGACAATCCTTATAAGTACTGCGACCTGAAACGCCCGAAACGTGACATCTTCACCAAGGAACATCGCGACGCTGCCCGCAAGATTGCAGGAGAGAGCTTTGTACTCCTGAAAAACGACAAGTCAGGTTCTTCTGCAAACCCGACACTTCCTTTGAAAAAAGAAGGTACGGTAGCTGTCATCGGCCCACTGGCAAATACCCGCAGCAACATGCCGGGAACCTGGAGTGTAGCCGCACGCCTCAACGATTATCCTTCTGTGTACGAGGGATTGAAAGAGATGATGGCAGGCAAAGTAAACATCACTTATGCCAAAGGTAGTAACCTCATCAGTGATGCAGCCTACGAAGAACGTGCCACGATGTTCGGCCGTTCACTAAATCGTGATAATCGTACAGATAAAGAGATGCTGGACGAGGCGCTGAAAGTGGCCGCTAATGCAAATGTAATCATAGCTGCATTGGGAGAATCATCCGAAATGAGTGGCGAAAGTTCAAGTCGCACCAACCTGGATCTTCCCGATGTACAGCGCACTCTATTGGAAGCTCTGCTGAAAACCGGGAAGCCTGTCGTACTGACGCTCTTTACCGGTCGCCCGCTAACGCTGACTTGGGAACAGGAGCATGTGCCCGCCATCCTGAATGTATGGTTTGGTGGAAGTGAGGCTGCATACGCCATTGGCGATGTATTGTTCGGCGATGTAAATCCCAGCGGTAAACTGACGATGACATTCCCCAAAAACGTAGGCCAAATACCTTTGTTCTACAATCATAAAAATACCGGCCGCCCCTTACCGGAAGGCAAATGGTTCGAGAAATTCCGCAGTAACTACCTGGATGTAGACAACGATCCATTGTATCCATTCGGCTATGGTTTGTCATATACCAACTTCCAATACAGCGACATAACGCTGAGTGCCCCGACTATGGGACAAGATGGTTCTGTTACTGCTATGGTCACGGTAACCAATACCGGTAAGTACGATGGTGCAGAAGTAGTGCAACTTTATATCCGCGACCTTGTAGGAAGCATCACCCGTCCGGTAAAAGAGCTGAAAGGGTTCGATAAAATCTTCCTCAAAGCAGGTGAAAGTAAGACTGTATCTTTCAAAATCACTCCGGAGTTACTGCGCTTCTACGACTATGAACTCAACTTCGTAGCCGAACCGGGAGACTTCGACATAATGATCGGGGGGAACAGCCAAAGTGTAAAAACGACTCATCTGAGTTTGAAATAATAGTATTTTAAAACGAAGGAACATGAAACACAGAACTTTACTGACCTGCATGTGTGGTCTGATACTCTTTGGCAGTTGTAAAGACCAACCTACACAAAATGAGCAGCCATTGGAAGTTATGACTTTCAATATCCGCCTAGACGCCCCTTCAGATAGTGCCAACAATTGGAAATATCGTAAGGACAACGTTTGCAAGATGATTGCCTACTATCAGCCTGACTTGCTGGGAATGCAGGAAGTATGTCACAATCAGATGGAAGACCTAAAACTAGGTCTTCCGCAATATACCGCTTTGGGTGTAGGACGTGACGATGGCAAAGAAGCCGGTGAATATTGTCCGGTATTTTTCAAGACCGACCGGTTCACACTTGTGGAACATGGCAATTTTTCTCTCAGTGAACAGCCTGAAACTATAGGCGTCAGAGGCTGGGATGCATCTTATAACCGCATCACCACATGGGCTATATTACAGAAAAAAAGCGATGGAAAAAAGCTGGTTTTCTTCAATACCCATCTGGACAATGACGGGAAAACAGCCCGCAAAGAAGGTGTACAACTTATCTTGAATAAAATCAAGGAAACCGCCCCTCACATGCCTGCAATCATCACCGGCGACTTCAATTGTACACCCGGCGAAGCTCCCCTGCAAACACTTGAAAAAGGAGGAATGAAAAATACATCCAAAGTAGCAACCGTCATGTATGGCCCGTCCTGGTCTTTCCATGACTTCGGTCGTTTGCCAATGGAAAAGCGTGTGTTGCTGGACTATGTATTTGTGACGAACGGAACAAAAACAGACCGCTACCGAGTCATTCAAGACACCCCGGAGAACGGTTTTCTTTCCGACCACAATCCCGTACTTGTTAATATAACCCTTCAATAAAAGTAGATATGAAGATACAATATAGCTTATTACTGCTCTTATTACTATCAGGCTTTACACAATGTAAAAGCCCGACAGCAAAATCCGGTTCCATAAGCGACGAAGCACTGATGGATACCATACAACGCCGCACTTTCAACTATTTCTGGGAGGGTGCCGAGCCTAACAGCGGACTGGCATGTGAGCGCATCCATATGGACGGCATCTATCCCGAAGATGACCAGCATGTAGTAACCACCGGTGGCAGTGGTTTCGGAATTATGGCTATATTGACAGGTATCGACCGCGGATACGTCACCCGTGAAGAAGGGCTGGCACGTATGGAGAAGATTGTTTCTTTCCTCGAGACAGCCGATCGGTTTCATGGTGCCTATCCTCACTGGTGGTATGGAGATAACGGCAAGGTGAAACCTTTCGGTCAGAAAGATAATGGAGGCGATCTCGTAGAAACAGCATTCCTTATGCAGGGATTGCTGGCCGTACACCAATATTACATCAGCGGTTCGCCTGAAGAGCAAGCCCTGGCTGGACGTATCGACACCCTCTGGCGTGAAGTAGACTGGAACTTCTATCGACAAAACGATCAGAATGTGCTCTACTGGCATTGGAGTCCCGAATACGGTTGGGAAATGAATTTTCCCGTACATGGTTATAACGAGTGCCTCATCATGTACATCCTTGCCGCCGCTTCTCCCACACACAGTGTTCCCGCCGAGGTCTATCACGATGGTTGGGCAGAAAAAGGCGCTATTGTCGATCCTCATAAAGTAGAAGATATCGAACTTCACCTGCGTTACCAAGGGTGCGAAGCCGGTCCCCTTTTCTGGGCACATTATTCATTCCTCGGATTGGATCCGACAAATCTATCCGACAAATACTGTCCCGGTTATTTCGATGAGATGCGCAATCTCACCCTTATCAATCGTGCCTATTGCATCCGCAACCCCAAGCAATGGAAAGGTTTTGGACCTGACTGCTGGGGACTGACAGCCAGTTATTCCGTCAACGGATATGCTGCCCATGCCCCGAATGAGCTTGCAGACCATGGCGTCATCTCTCCCACTGCCGCTCTTTCTTCCATTGTCTATACTCCTGAATATTCATTGGAAGTAATGCGCTATCTTTATAAAATGGGGGATAAAGTGCTCGGCCCTTATGGCTTCTATGATGCCTTCAGTGAAACGGAAGATTGGTATCCTAAACGCTATCTTGCGATAGACCAGGGACCTATAGTTGTAATGATAGAAAACTATCGTACAGGATTATTATGGAAACTCTTCATGAGTCATCCCGATGTACAGACAGGATTAAAAAAGCTGGGATTTAAATAGAAACATGGGGAGAGACTTTCATATTAAGAAGAAGAATCTCCCCATATTTTTTGCCCTTACCTTAAATTAACTATCTTTGTCCCAAGAATAACAATAAGGTCATGGCCTTTTCTAACCTTTATTCAACCTATTTATGGACATCCGAAAGAACATCATCATAACCTGTGTGTCCCTTTTTGTCTGCGCTACCCTATTTGCCAATCAAAAACCTTATGTCACCAACCTCTCACGTGACAAATATCACGCTGCCAATAAAAATTGGTCCATCGGGCAAGATGAAAAAGGCATCATGTACTTCGGAAACAGCATCGGGTTACTGGCATCCGACGGTATGGAATGGAAACTTTTTCAAACGTCCAATGCAAGCATCGTGCGTGCCATTGCCGTAGAATCGCATCAGACCATATATAGTGGTGGCTCCGAAGACCTGGGTCGCTGGGATCGCGACCAGTCGGGAGAGTTGAAATACACTTCCCTCAAAGGATTAATTAAAGGAGACAATCCACTCGACAATCAAAGTTTCTGGCGCATTTGGATAGATGGCAATAAAGTATATTTCCAATCCTTCAGCCACATCTATGTATACGACCATCAAACCATCACCCCCATCGACGGGCCAAGCGCTTTTTTGCTACTGCTGAAAGTACGAAGTGAATACTGGGTACAGGAAATGTACGGTGCCCTTTATCAACTGAATAATGGAATACTCAACAAAATTCCCGGAAGCGAATTCCTGAACGGTACTACCACTCGCGTCATCCTGCCTTACGACACCGACCGCTATTTGATAGGCACTTCCACCGGAGAAATTTACATCTATGACCAAAAGAATTTTATTCCCTGGAATCTGTCTCTTTCCCGACAGTTAAGAGGCCAGGAATTAAACTGTGCTATCTATTCCGCCAAACGGAATACCTACTATCTGGGTACGCAACTTAGCGGTGTATATGAAGTCGATACCCACGGAAACATCCTCAACCATTTCTCTACCACCAACATTCTTCAGAACAATACCGTTCTGTCTCTCTACGAAGATAATCAGAATAACATCTGGGCAGCCCTGGACCGCGGTCTCGCCTACATTCGCTATACTGACGGATTAAGTTACTACCGTTCTACCGATGGTGGATTCGGGGGCATATACGATGCTACTATCTGGCATGATAACCTGCTTATCGGTACAAATCAGGGAATCTACTATACCCAGTATAACAAACTCAATGAGCTGGATGTATTCTCCTCTCTCAAATTAATAGAAGGTACACAGGGACAAGTATGGTCTTTTCGAAAAATAGATGGACGATTATTCTGTGCACACACCAACGGATTACTGGAAATCCTTCCCGACTTCCGCATTCGCCACCCTTACCGTGTCAATACCGGAGTCTTCCGTACACTGGAGGCAACCATCAATGGAAAACAGATACAAATTATCATTACCTACGACGACCTGCTGATACTGAACAGAACTACCGGAGAATTAAATTCCATGCGACAGATATCCGACCCGATATATAATGCCGAAGTAGACCATCTTGGGAATATATGGTTGGAAACCGCCAGTCGGGGCGTATATAAATGTCGGCTGAATGATGAACAAAATGCCTTCCGCTATTATACTTATTATGGTAATGAAAAAGACAGTTCGCTCCCTGCCCGGCTGCAACTATTCAAATCGGGTGGCCGTATCCTCTTCTTAGGCAATGACCAGTTTTATATCTATGACGAGGTCAACGACAACTTGCAACTTGAACAGCACCTGAACCGTTGCTTCGAAACCATACATGATCTTAAACGTATCGTCCCCATTGATAGCGAAGAGAGTTGGGCCATTACCGGTTCATCAGTCTATCGTTTCTTTTACGACGGCTACATTGCACGCATCCGCGAAGCCTATAAAGTAGAAGCTGATAATCTCTCGCTCATCACTGCTTACGAGAACATCGCCGTCCTCAACGACTCACTTTCACTTATTTGTCTGGATGCAGGTTTCATTCTCCATAACTCCCATCGCAGTAAGCGGCAGACCGTAGAGCTTTCCGCTCCTAATCTGGAGTTTATTCATGCCGGAAAAGAGTTGAATGCAGGTTTTATAGATATTAACCAGACCATACACATCCCTTTTCAAGACAATACGGTTACTGTCGGTTTCTCTGTCAATGCCGCATTTGCCGGAAATCTCTCTGTACAATACCAACTGGAGGAAATGGATAGCACCTGGAGTGCCCCGAAACAACTGAATAGTATTTCCTATGCCCGTCTGCCACAAGGCAAGTATACATTGCGCCTGCGCACTACAGATGGACTGAATAATTACTCACCGGATACTCTTCTGGAATTTAATGTACTTCCTCCCTGGTACAATACCGTTTGGTGGTATCTGACCTGCTGTGCCCTCATCATTGCTGCCCTGTTTGGTACCTTCTACCTGATGAAACGGCGCCTGCAAACCAAACATCTGCGTCGGATGAAAGCCCAGGAAGCTGCACATTTGCGTTTGATGAACGAGCAACTCCAAAATGAAATCGAAGAAAAAGATGCCGAGATCTTCACTCAGACTTCATTTATCATCCACAAGAACGAACTCATTCTGAAACTCAAAGAGATGGTAGATGATATCTGTGCCCGGAATACACAGAAAGGATTGATCCCCCTTTATCAGAAGATAAACAATCTGCTCGCCAACAATCTCGATACCGAAGATGACTGGAAAATGTTCCTTATCAAGTTCGAGCAGAAGCATCGTAACTTCTTCAAGCGACTGAAAGAGATGCATCCGCAACTCACCAACAACGACCTCCGCCTCTGCGCCTGTCTCAGATTGAATATGGAAACCAAGGACATCGCCTCACTGATGAACCTTTCGGTCCGTGCAGTAGAGAATAACCGGTATAGATTGAGAAAGAAGCTTGATTTGAAGCCTACACAAAACCTGAATGAATATTTTTTGAATATTGACTAAATAGATCAGGCGTTCTCTTTCATCTTTAAAGATTTCATCCTAAAGATGTAACGTAATGAAAAGTATCTGTAACATCATCCTGACCAGGCAATAAAAACATCATCTATCTTTGTCAGCAGATGTAAACCTCTTAATAAAGATAGAAACATGAAAAACAGGAAAACACATTTACTGGCACTGATTATGCTGCTGAGCATGGGAATGGGTACTGTAACATTCGCGCAGAAAATCCCTTTAGTTTATAACGTGGAGAATACGGGAATAAAGAATCCATCTCCCATATTACCCGGAATCAATGAGTTACCGATAGTCAAACCATTGACTGATCCTTTTCAATGGTCTGACGGTAGCGGTCGCTCAACCAACTTCAAAGACTGGAGCCGCCGACGTGCCGAAATAGCCCGCGAAATAGAGCACTATGAAATAGGTGAAAAACCTGTAGTATCAAAGAAAGACATTACTGCGGATATCGTGGACGATACTCTTAGAGTCAATGTAACGGTAAACGGACAGACACTCACTCTGAAAGCCAAGATTACTTATCCGGAGGGTAAAGGCCCCTTCCCTGCCATCATCGGAATAGGCAGAGGTACAGGCAGCCTTCCTTCTGTCATTTTCACGAGCCGTAATATAGTACAAATCGCATTCAATTTCACACAAGTTATGTCGCATACACAAAAGCGCGGCAATGAACCTATCAATAAGCTCTATCCCGATCAAACGGATATGGGAGCCTACTGCGCCTGGTCGTGGGGCGTAAGCCGTATCATCGACGGACTGGAAGTTGTAGGAAAAAAGAGTAAGATAGATACCAGGAAATTGGCCATATCCGGTTGTTCCTTTGCCGGTAAGATGGCTCTTTTTGCCGGAGCATTCGACGAGCGCATTGCACTGACTATTGCTCAGGAACCCGGTGGTGGCGGTGCTGCTGCATGGCGAGTATCCGAAACGCTGGGTGAAGTGGAAACATTGGGAAGAACCAGCCATGCCTGGTTCATGGAAAGCATGTTCCAATATAAGGAAGACAATGTTTCGAAGTTGCCGTATGACCACCATGAATTGTGTGCTATGGTGGCACCGCGTGCACTGCTGGTACTTGGAAATCCGGACTATGTATGGCTCGCAGACGAGTCGGGTTATGTCTCCTGCCGTGCCGCCCGCAAGGTATGGGAAACTTTCGGTATTGCCGACAGAATGGGCTTCTCTATTGTAGGAGGGCATGGGCATTGTCAATTACCGACGAACCAATACCCTGAAGTAGAAGCATTTGTCGACAAGTTCCTACTTGATAAGAAAGAAGTAAATACAGAAGTAACCATTGCCCCCCTTTACGAAAAGGTGGACTATGAGCGCTGGTGTAAATGGTGGGGAACAAATGATCCGTCCTTCCCTTAAACTTATTTGTTTTCGCGGTAAAAGTAATGTTTTACCGCGGAAACTTTTTATCTTTGGGGGAACACTTACTAATACCCCCAAAAATCATGAAAAGAATTTTATCGGCTATCTGCGTGATAGCGCTGTCTGTCCTCTCCTACGGGCAAGACAGCAACCAACGAGCCTTCACTTTCGCCTGGCTCAGCGATGTACACCTCAATTCTTTCGCCTATGCCGAAGATGACCTGCGGCAATCCATTGAAGACATCAATGCTAATCCAGATGTTGACTTCACTATTCTCAGCGGCGACGTCACCGAATTCGGTGATACCAAAGAATTCTATTTGCTGCAAGACATTCTGAAAGATTTCAGGAAGCCTTATTTCCTCATTCCCGGCAACCATGATGTAAACTGGAGTGAAAACGGATGCACGATGTTCGACAAGATTTTCCAGGCTTCCCATTTTTGTTATGACTGGCAGGGAGTTCGTTTTATCGGCTGTGGTGCCGGACCAAGCCTACGTATGGGACCACCTCACATCCCCCGCGAAGAGATTCTGTGGCTCGATTCCATCGTCCGTGCTACTCCGGCAAAACAACCCATTATCTTCATCAATCACTTTCCTCTCAATCAGGACCTGAGTAACTGGTACGAAGTTATCGACATCCTTAAAACACGTAATATCCAAGCAGTACTCGGAGGACACCTGCACGTGAACCATGCTTATGATGCAGAAGGAATTCCTGCCGTTATAGGCCGTTCTTCCTTAAGAAGGGAAGATCCCATAGGCGGATATAATCTGGTACACCTGCGTGGTAATACACTGGAGTTCAACGAACGGATCATCAAGGCCGAAACCCGTCCGGCTTGGAACACTATTCAACTGCAATCTCCTGCCGGGAAGAAGGATACGGTTTACTATCGCCCGGACTTTTCTATCAATGCTACCTACCCTTCCATCCGTGAGGTTTGGAAACTCAAAGATGTGACGGACGTGGCCTCACAAGCCGGCATCGATGGTAACCTATACGTTTATACTAATACCGCCGGTGTGGTTCATGCCCTCAATACCACCAACGGAGAAACCTTGTGGACCTACACTACGGGAAACAAAATCTTCTCCGCCCCTTTCATCACCCCGAAACTCGTCATCGTTTCTTCGTGCGACGGTTTCGTCTATGCACTGGACAAGAAACGGGGAACCATACGTTGGAAATACAATACCAACTATCCTATTGTGGCTTGTCCGGTGGTTGCCAACGCAACCATTTACATCGGTAGCAGCAACGGCAAGTTCTACTCACTGAAACTGGTCGACGGCACATTAAACTGGGTCTGCGAAGGTTTGCAGGGATACATAGAATCGCGCCCTGCCGTAAACAAAGAACATGTATATATAGGAACCTGGGGAGCCATGTTCTATGCCATCGACCGGAAGACGGGAAAGAAGGTATGGGAGTTCGACACCAAGCGGAGCAGATATTTTTCACCGGGCGCCTGCTGGCCGATAGTGCTACCTTATACCAGTCAAAGCAAGAAGGCCGAACAAGTCATTGTCCTCAGTTCTGATTATTTCATACGTGCCTTCCAGCCCGATAACGGAGACATTCTTTGGGCTTCCGACAAAGCAAAAGGGCGAGAGTCCCTCGGATTCTCACCGGACGGAAAAACAATGTATGTGAAAGGAATTAAGGATAACATAACTGCCGTAGATATCTCTCACGGGGAGTACACCACACTTTGGAGTACTTCGATGCCATACAAGGGTAATTTCATTCCCACCCGCATGGAAACGACCGGACAATTAGTCTTTATTCCTACCGAATTTGGTGTGCTCCATGCTGTGAAGACAGATGGAAGCGGCATTGCGTGGTCTCACAAAATTTCCCATTCGGCAATCACTTCTCTGATCAATGCAGGGAAAGGAAAGGTTATTGTGATGACGATGGATGGAACAATTATGTGTCTGGAATATCCACTTATCAGATAACTGATAAAAAGAAGATGTGTTAAGACTATTATTAACACATCTTCTTCGAAAAGACTCTTCTTATTCTATGAATTGAGGAGTGAAACGGAAATCAGAAGTACTGTTTCTTGTAGTCGTAAAGTCAGTACCGGTATAGTCTTTCGGTCCCGGCACAAAAACGGCATGATGCAGAATGTATTTCACGCGCTCAGCTTGTTGCGTTGTGAAGGCATTGGCATCTGAAACAGCATAATCCATAATATTGGTAGAACGGAATTGCTCACCCGTCTTGCTGTTGGTACGCATCACAAATTCCTTATATCCATCAGACGTTGTTGAAGTGATATCGCCATAATACGTCAAGTAATTCGTCAGCGCAACGTCATACCTATACTTATTATAAGGCGGAGTATCCGTACAGTAATCAGAATCTTCATTACTATTCGTATTACCATTCAGTAACTGGTTAAAAGCATGATACAATCCCAGAAAATGTCCCAATTCATGAGAAAGCGTCACAACCACATTCGACATTGAATAACCATTTGCTCCTTTCGGAATATCGTAAATATACTTATTGTTAATGCTCACACATTGCGGATAGGGGTTTTCATTCAGGTTGGCTCCCTTCTTCACTTGGCTGATGCCATCCATTTCGAAAGGTTCGGGCAACCAAGGGAATTGAGCAATACCCAGTACCAAGTCGTCGGAGAAGTTATATAGAACCACATTGATATATTTGCTTGGGTTCCACAAGATGTCTTTATACTTTGGGTCGCCACTGCCCATAAATGTAGAAGGATCCATTGTGGTATATTGCCACTTCTCGCGACTCACTCCCGGTTCCTCCAGTTTATTGCCATCCGGATCTTCCGTAGCCATCACAAAATCAAAATTCATGCCAGCACCGCAATTATCATAATACTGGTTCACACTGTCCAATACTTTCTGCAAGTGTCCTTCTTCCACATAGTGATACTTATTATTCTGATTCCAATAAAGGACATGAAAGACTACAGGCAATTTATAGAAATGATTTTCCGAGAAAGCATAAGCATCTTGCTTTATCGCCACCTTCTGCGAAAGAGTTTCGGCATTGGTCAACGTAACCTCTGCCGAACGACTTTCTTGTCCCAGATTCTCATTCACTTTCAGCACCAACTTATCTTGTGTGACAGAACTCTCAGCTACCACCCATGCCGGCACTTCCGACAAGGTCCACTCACTTGTACTCGTCACCTCTATCGTATATTCTCCACCTTCTGCATTAGCGGTCAGTTCCGTTTTCTGCAAAGTAAGGACGGGGTCTTCATCATCTTCCGAACAGCCGCTGAACACAGCAACAGCCAACAGTAAGAATAAATATTTCAATTTCATTCTCTTGATTTATTTTATTTATATTCAAATTTCACTTGACTGTTCAGTCCACAACTAATCGCATTATCCACAGTATAACGTGCTCCGCTTTCGCTTTGAGTTACAATGAACACTACGCGGGCATTAGCTAAGTTAGTAACTGACATACTGCTCAAACTGAATTCGTGTGAAAACATCAACGTTTCACCAGCCTGGCATTCTGTTTTTCCTCCCAGATTTACTCCCGTTATCGGACTGGTCGAAGAGGTACAACGCAACACATTGCTATGATGCTTAAAGTCATAGTCGGCCTCCAATGCAGGATAAGAGTTCAACTGTCCGGTTGCATAAATATTATCTTCCACTATCCATGCACAGATACGGTATTTGCCCGCCTTGCCTACTTTAATCGCAGCCGTCACCTTAATAGAACCTGATGTTTCGGTACCCGATACTGCTGCGCTGATAGCCGTGTTGGCATCTGCTTTCAGAAAATCCCCAGCAGCAGTTTGAATACGTGCAGCCACTTTAGCCGGAGTATCAGAAGACTTTAGTTCCAAAGCTTCACTGCTTGGACGCATATTAAATAACAATGCAGGAGCAGACTTGAGACTTAACCCTTGTAATACACCGGTACTATAATTTGAAATCATGTCGTCGCCATCCATTATTCCGTGCGCAGCCACAACCAATGTGTTTTTACTTTCGGCTAACTTTTCATACTCCGTAAGCCCTGCAATCATCATAGGACAATATACACATCCCAAACTCGTAGCTTGCACTGCCAGCACGTTGTGCTTGAAACCTTCAAACTTGTTCGGTTGCGGGTCAGCTGGCAAGTCCAGCAGGCCACTGGTTACGGTTACTGTAATTGCAGGAGACATCTCATTATTATAGCTGGCGAAGAAAGAATATTCACCTTGTGCTTTTGAGGAAAAAGAAGTAGAAGGCAAAACATCATAACTGCCACCCTTCTTCTGATAAATCTTAGCTTCGGCAGTCACATTTTTCTTACCTTTCATTACGGTAAATACAGCCTGGTCCGTACCGTTATTCTCAATATAAGCTGCTGAAGAGGTCAACAGCAATTCGCCTGTCTCACCTTCAGGTTCATCACCATCAGAATTACCAGAACATCCTACGGTAAACACCAGCAAAAAAGAACACAATAATAAATTCCAATATTTTTTCATAAGTCTTGTTGATTTTAGAATGAAGTAGTTAATGTTAAGTTAGCTCCTGTGTAGGCAGGTGTATATCGGCATACGCCTCCCGAACAGATAAATCCGGCACGATTACGGCCATAGCTTAGCTGTAAACGTGTGTTCTTACGGGTATAGCTCACCGAACCATTGTAATAGTGCACCTCCGTAGTACCCATATTATACATATCGCTCAGCGAGAAACTCCAACGAGGTGCCAGATTGAATTCAATCAGTCCGGCAATCCAGTCTTTCTCATAATCCTGTGAATAGAGATACTGCACTTCGGCACGTACCGATTTCGTTCTATCGAATTTATACAGTCCGTCGAGTACAAATATATTCGATACATAGGTTTTGTCATCCAAGCCATGGGTGGGGCTCCATTCCTGTACGGATACCAGGAAAGTAGTCTTCAATTGCTTGTTCCACTGGCGTTCGACGTCTGCATTGATATCCCTCCACAACAAACGTGACTTCACCGTGGTGGCTTTATCCGAATAGAACGTAGATCCATTGGCATGGAAGTTCCAGTATTTACTGCGATCGTTCTTGTTGCGCAAAGAGTAATAAATATCTATTTGTCCGCCTTTCTCACCCTCTCCATTGCTTTGATAAGGATTCAGGTTGGCAAGCAGATAGGTATATTGGCGTGTCAAAGCAGGCAGATAGTTCAGGATGTTTCCCACTCCTTCACCTTCCTGAGAAAGCTTCGTGCTCATATATTTCAATTCACGATAGGTTCCTAAAATAGAAAAGCAGTTATAGCTATAGCCTAGCTCTGCCAGCAAACCATGTCCTTTGGCTGTTGTACCTATCAATGAGGGTGATACATCTTTCCCCTTACCTACATACTCCACCCGACCATTGAGACCATTCCAGTCAAAGTTAGCGCGTGCCGAATACATATCGACATTGGGTTTTGCTATGCTCACCATTTCTTCGGGCACCTCTTCATTGCGGTTCACATAGCTTCCTTCTACGTTGAGCACAACTCCCTGCCAATTGGTAAAGTTCGCCAGAGAAAGGCTGAAGTCAGCACCACGCACCCAAGAATCTACATAGTCGGCATACAGGCGGGGACGTCCGTACAATCCTTTCACCGTAATATAATCCTGATATGTATAAGAGCCAAAGAGACCTTCGATTGAGTTATTGATGCCCAACGTACGATCTTCAAAACTACGGAATACCATTCCCGAACCAAACTGTTCGAAAATGTCTCCTGCCCTGAAACCAAAGTTGTCATCCTGCCAACTGACGTACTTCACACCCAGAAAGGCTTTCTTGTCACCATAGACTCCCATGTCATACCCTTGCAAAGCAGGCAGATAGCCTTCCAGTTGAATTCCGGCAGCAAACTTTCCCTTAGTATAATCAAGCTTTAAGTAGTTATTGCTACCGAAATGATCGTCCGGATAAACACTGCTGCCATCCTTTAGCTTACTATCTTTTACATAATAGATACTGTTCGATTCCAATCCTCCGGTCAGACGTCCTTTGTCTTGTGCTGATGCTTCCGGCATACAAACTCCGGTCAACAACAATAAGAATAAAATATGTTTCATTACTTACCAATTGCTTTAAGTTGCTCCAACAATTCATATTCGCTGCCCGGTGTATATCCGGTATGCGCATAAACCACCTTTCCGGTGCCATCTACGACAAATGTCTGCGGTGTCAGCATCACATTCATCGCACGCTTCAAGTCCTGATTTTTGTCAAACAGACAAATGAAATTCCAATCAAATCCTTTTACCATGGAACGCGCACGTGCTGTGAAACGGCTGTCATCAATGGAAACGGCAATAATGTTGAAATCAACTTCCTCTTTCCACTCTTCCATCAGTTCGTTCAGCGTGTTCAGTTCGGTCAAACAAGGCTTGCAAGTGACACCCCAGAAAGAAACGATAGCCGGTTTTCCGCCCAGTATATTCTTTGTGCTGATTACTTCACCCTTCGCATTCTCAACTTTTACATCCGGCCATGCATCCTGTGCGGAAGCTGTTAGGGTGAAAAGGAGAAAAAAGACAATATAGATTAATTTATTCATAACTAAAATATTAAAAGAACTTCTATAGGAGATTTCTCCCACAGAAGTTCTTTATAATCATATTAAATTATTTCTTCAGATTCTTCTTCATGCTATCCATAGAGAATACCTTTCCTTCAACCGGAGTTTTGGAAACGAAATCGTATGGAGTACGAGTTCTACGGAAGTGGTTACCGCTGCGGGCAGAAACTTTAGGTGTAACCTTAGAAATACTACGGGTAGCTTTAGCAGTAGCCTTCTCAGTACTACGTGTCAGAACGATGCCTTCAGTAGTCGGGAAGCTCCAGTTAGGATAACCATAAGATTCCGTTGCAAAGCCCGGGCTGTAAGTGTTGCCTTCTTGCTCTATCGGTTTGATAGTAACGGTATTCATATCAGCAGAGATTTCAACAGGGAAGTCAGCAGTATAGTACTGATCCGGAGTTTCGGTGCTATATGCACACAGAACCAATGTTCTGTACCAATCTGACACCGGATCTACATAACGATAATAGTTATAACCATCTTCCAGCATACGGGTGGTAATAATCGAAACCATATCTGCATCGTTTTCATCTTTCTCTATCTTCAGGAACAACTTCGGACCATAATCACGGAACAGTTCATCTGTATTGTAAGCAGAATATTCAGTAGAATGGAATAAATCCCATGAAGTGGCAAGAGGTGCATACCAATCATCGTAAGCGAATCCGGTAGCTACCAGACAGTTCATATTTTTATATTTCTGAGTATAATATGTAACTCCCTCTTTGTACTCCTCGAAGTATTTAAGTACAAGTTCTTCTGCTTGTGCCTGAGTCTTTCCTGATTCAACAAAATATTTCACCAATCCTTCTTTCACATCCACAGGCAATGTTTCTACTTGTTCAGGACCGGCTGCAATGGTTACAGGGCAAGTTACAGTCTTACCGTATGCATCGGTCATCGTAGCTGTCCAAGTGCCTTGCAGTTTACTGAAGAGTTCACTGTTCACCGGTTCTTCTGCCTTGAGAGGAGCTGATGTAGTTCTATAATTGTCACCGTCATAGAATAACTTCGTTTTTTCGTCTACATTATAAGATTCTAAAATCAACCAGCTTTCGGTATCATCCATTGAAGAGAAAGTCATATCATAGCCTTCAGTACTGTTTATCTTACTCAAGACATCAGCATCATTAATGCCATTCCCATATTTTGACATCATAGTAGCAATATTTTCTTCTAAAGTTTCACCTTCCAAACCATTCAGCTCAGGATACCAATCTTTGGTATAATTAAGTAGATACTTAAATGCAGCACAATCTCCATTAGGTGCTTTGATGTTATAACCTATCATATAAGGACTATTTTCTATTTTCAGTGGGGTAACCATCAATTCTGAAGCTGGTTTTGTAGAAATGATAGGTTTAATGTCTCCCTTTATATCAAATGACTGTATTGTTCCATCTTCACTATATATACCTACAGCATACACCGAGTAAGTTTGAGCTGTCTCTATTGGATAGTAAAGTTGCTGCACACCATCCAATATTTGGCCGTTACTCAAAACTGCAGCTTGCAAACCGTCTTCACCACCTATAAATTGGTAGAAATAATCTTTTTTTGCATCAGGCAACATCAAAACAATATATTGCAAAATATCATCAGTCGGAGTAAAGGTTATCATAGCTGTTTTCTCTGTAACATGGTCAACACTGATCGTTACGCTGCCAGCACCTTGTTTAGGTTCTTGAGTAAATAAAACAGTTTTTGCACAGTGACCTGTAAAACTAACTCTTTCATTAGTAGGCGGTTCTTCAGTATAGCTTTTTATATTGGGTAACTTAGCCCCCAAAACGCCCCAATCGTCATCATCATCTCCACCTTTTTCTGAAAATTCTGCATAAGCGTCAGTAGAGCCATCTTCTTCACACTGACTAACAAAAAGTACATAACCCGTTCCCGGATGTAAAGTATATAAGAATTCATCAGCATATTCGATATAATCTTTTTCATTCAAAGCTCCTGCATGAGTGAAAACTCCATTCTGTATTGTAATATTTTGAGGGCCTTTGTAACGAGGCTGTGCCATACCATATCCAGCCAAAACATAGTCCACATCTGTACGTCCTTGCTGTTCTCTAAGGCTTGCATAAGTATCTATATCTGTAAAATTCACAAAATAATACTCATCTGCCGGCACCTCCACATGAAATTTTATTGAAAACATATCAGTACTTATCACAGTAACTCTTTGCGAATATTCCGGCGTATTAATCTTCTGTGAGTAAATCTTATACTCATTACCCACTTTAAAAATAAAAAATACCGTATATGTTTTGTTACCTTCCAAACCAGCAACCAAAGCTTCGTCCGTATCACCAGTAACAGCTACAACAGTTCCATTCTCCTGTGCTTCAGCATAAGCCACAACAGGTTCAGGTTCAGCAGCATTAGCACCTTCCACAACTTTATAAACGTACGATTCAGCCCCTTTAGTACTTAACTTAAAAGTAGCTGAAGTTGCAAACACAGCATCCGAAGACGGTGCTTCTACTCCTAAAGTAAAATCTCCCCCATTAGTACCCGGTTCGTCATTATCATCCGAACAACTCCACATTCCCCCAGCTAAGACAACTGTACTCAGCAAGAATAAACATCGATACAATTTTCTCATAATTCTAACAAATTTAATTAATAAATACACGAATCAGCAATACATAACATTCTCTAATTCGCTAAACAAAACCTCTATATGAATCAATAAATCTTATAATATTTACATAGGTAAAATCTCCGATATAGTTAATTCTGAAGAAAAAGAGTTGAACGATACTTTTCCTTTTCAAACAATTATAATCGTTCAAGAAATCATAAATATGCAAATCTAAAGTTGAGAAACCATAGATACCTGCAGACAGATAATTCCTATAAGTCAAAATTAACAACTTGTAATTTTATCCTTTAAATAGAAGAGTAGGGAAGATTATTCTCTCTCCTTTTGAAAATGTTCAAAAGGGAGGAACAGGTGATAGCATAAAATTATCATTAAAAGCGGCATCATTATAGAGAGTTGATACTCTGATAGTACCCTCCAACTTTGAATTATTGCATAAACAGCATACAAGAAATACAATGCAACAATTCACCAATGAAAGCGTTTTTTTTGCATTTGGCATATTCGTTATTTTATAATGTGAATAAGCTATTAAACATATTCTTCCAACCAGTCACATCAAAACATTTTATACAACTTCTCACCTACAATAATTTTGTAAATAAAAACAGCATCCTAGTCTTAGAAATAGCTAGTCCAAGAAGAACGTTTTTAAACGCTTTTTATCGTGCCGAGATGCTCTATAGAGGCGATATTTTGATAAGTTATAAAAAGGGTAGAAAGAAAGTGTACCAATAACATATAAAAGATTATTTCATTCAATAATAGCGATTGGTATATTCTTGAATAAGATTAGACTTAAAGCTAAAAGTAGAGGTAGAAAAACCTGATATGGGAATAAATGAATTATATAATGAAGTCACTTTACTATAAGTGTTGTTTACATTGCAAGTAATGCTCTCTATTCGATAGCATTAGTAGTACTAAACTGATTTATTTGATTACATTCTGCCAAAGTTCATTTTCGCTGCGTTAAAAAGAGCATAAATGTATTGTTTTTACAAAAAAATGCATATCTTTGTAACCGTAACCTAAATGAAACTTGAAATAATTCATTTGGCAGTTACAAGCGATAAGGCAGCTTGCTTTCTTTGCACAAATGCACATATATACACATTTAATATGAAAAAGAAAGCAAAAAGCGCCAAGTTCTTCTTGAACTTGGTAAGCTTATTTTCCTATCAGAAATTATCTAGTATTTCCACAAAAGTTCCCCAATCATCTGTAAACGTTTTTAGATATTTTCTATATTTATATAGAAGACAAAGCACTTTATTAGAAGACAACTGACGAATATATAGCCAGTTGCCTTCAGCAGATAACACATCAACATGCAAATTATGTCAGAGAGCAATGAGAATATATTTGCTCAGTTCATCAAAGGAAATATTGGCAGATGGAAGAGTGTGAACAAAGTTTCTGATAGCATAAGTATCCAAAAGATAATCGCTATGTACAGAATAACCAACTTTCTTTTCTCTATCTAAGATGTAAAGTACTCCATCCGTAGTCCTATAGCAGAAACTACGTTCCATGAGCGGGGCATCGTAATCAAATTTTTTAATAGATTCAATAAAACTTTTCCCTAACTTTTTATTAACTTTCATTGTTAACCCATAAATACGACTATACCTCTCTGATTCTCTCTCAATCCAAAAATCAATATTAGGTACTGATACACGATCTAAGGTGATAAATTCATGATTTCTCGTATACAAATAAACGTTGCAACTTTCAGTAATAGAAGAGTTTACAGGTAAAAGTCGTTCAAATACTATTTGAGGTTCTTTCAATAAATGCTCCATTCCATTCTTCTTCATATGTAGTTCCAGTAGATTCTTCATATTCTTCTCCAAAATAAATTCAGAAATAGGTACCAATCCCTCATCAGCTATATCTACAATACCATGCATCGCTGTATCCGTCAAAGAAGCCATCCATTGAGATAAGTCGAGATTCACATCTTCCAACTTCTGCGGAATAGTAAAGACAGGAAATGCTGGCGAACCTCCAACAGTTTCTATAGCCATAGATATATTTGTCACTCCACTATCTGTACTTGACCCTGAGCCTGTAGAGTTTTTACCAAAACTTAAATCTACTGACGCACCCACATTTTTCAAGCTAAAACTGCCACTAATCTCATTGTCCAATGCTTTTTCTTTAATAGTAGTAGTTGCCTCCTGTTCATAAAGCCCCGCATACAAAGCGGTGGCACGTCCACCAGTTATAAACTTTTTAAGAACAAAAGCACCATAATTATCATAAAACTCACCCATCGGCGTATTGTACAATTCATCCTTAAAAGTTGCGGTCAGATAGTTCTCCATTATTTTCGATCTGATATTACTGCTGTACTGCATTTCATAGACGTTTTGATCTATCGCAACATTTAGTTCCCCAAATATATTTTGCGTATTATTGATTATTGTTGAACCAAAAACTTCAGTCATTTTTCTTTTATGCCCAATCTTAAATAAGCCAAGATTTATAGAGAACCCACTATTCACTTTCTTGGAAACTTGTGATTTTTCCATATATCTATCAAAGGAGGCAAAGGAAAAGGAATTAATGACGCTATGACCTATTCTATTCACCGTACAGTAATCATTATAATCAGCCTCAAGCTTCTTAATATCAATCACCGCATGGCCCAAGTTCTCTGCAACAGCATAAGGATAGGCTGTTGCCCTGAATGAACGTCCCAAATAATCACTAAAAGTCAGCCTCGTGGCTCTCGTTGTTGGCTCTGCAGAAGTGCATTGTCTCTGAAACAAAATGAGAGGAGAATTTGGATCACGCTCTTTTAACACTACAACATCTTCGTTAGAATCAGAAGGAAAGTTCTCATTTTCATTAGTACATGCACCCAATGCTATCGCAACAAGTGCCAAAAACAGCAGTTTTGTTTTCATAATACCTGAATTTAAGTTTAACAATATGTGAACTTTAAAAGAATGATTTCTTCCAGCTTACTTCAGCATACTAAGATATGTACAGAAACTGCATGTTAGTATAGACAATAGCAGCTTGTGAGTTTTATTTGTGGCTACAATTGCAAATATATACATTTTTTTTGCAAAAGCAAGAAAAACTATTAAAAAAAAGGAGCTATTAAGCTCCCTTTTATAATCTGTTTAATATGTCAGTAATGGATTATTCTCCACCGCCACCGCCTTCGCCGCCACCACTTTTCACATCATCATTACTGATGGTACGTGCAGCTTTCTTCACGCTGGCTTTCAATTCACCGATGCGATAGCTAACGCTTACACCAAAGCGCTGACGAGTATACCGATTCCAGCTATCCTGGGTAAATCCTACACCTTCTATACTTGAAGTAGGACTTGTGTATTTCTTAAAGAAGTTACTGGCAAATGCTGACAATGTCAAACGCTTATTCAGGAATGACTTGTTCACACTCAACCCATAATCAAAGAAGCTGCTACCCTTTCCTTGCAGCATGATCCAAGGTGTCTGGCCATAGACATTCAAGCTGATGCGCCAGTCATGGGGCAAAGATTGCTGGGCACCACCATAGGCAAACAGATTCCAACCGTCATTCTTCAGTCCATTGGCACCTTCCATATAAGTATAGTTTCCGTAAAGGTTAGCATAGATACGAGTATTGGAAGTAGCATTCCAATTTACATAACCACTCAGACTGGCATTTCTGCTCTTACCGATGTTCTGGTAAGTAGAGTAAAGCACCTCTTTACCAGTAGGGTTCTGCAAACCGGCAATTTCCGTGTCCTTCACCTGTTCGGTAACCTGTTCAATACTATTGTTAGTAAAGCTATAACGTGCTGAAAGATTGATGTTGAACTTCTGAGTAAAGTTACTGTAACTCAGATTGAATGAATGACTTTTTTCACTGTCAAGATGAGAGTTACCCTGACTGATATTGGTAGGATTGCTATCATTCAGATAAGGATTCAGATACCAGATACCCGGACGGTAAATACGCATATTATAGCCGAAACGCAGGTTAGACATATCCGTCAGCTTATAGCCGATACTTGCAGAAGGTACCACATCATCAAAATTTTTGTTGAAGTTATCACCTTTGCCCAACAAGTATTTCACTTCCTGCTTGGTATGTTCATAGCGCACACCCAGTCTTCCGGAAATCTTCTTCACCCTCAGCCCATAACCCATATATGCAGCCAGAATGTCGTTCTGATGTTTGTAATGCGAGCTATGCTCTTCATCCAGTACATAGTCTCCCGTAGTTCCTATTTGACGTTCATAACGGTCGTCTTCCGAAGAGTTGTCACGAAGAATATATTTAGCTCCGGCTTCCAGTGTATGTATCTTGCCGATGGGTGTTGTATAGTCAGCCTGGAAAGTATGTTCCGTAGTATTCTGAGAACCATCGTTATTCAGGTCATACAGACGCTTCAGGAAGTCTTCCCAATCAGTAGCGGCATGCATGTCATTATAAGTGGAGTATGAATCCGAGGTCTGCGGACTGGTATTGATCTTATAAGATAAGGTAAACATACGGTCTTTCACATGGAACATACGTTGATAGTCAACGCCACCGTCGATAGAATACCATGAGCTCTTACTTCTGCCGTCTGACACATAGCGATATAACTCATTACTTGTGCCGGGTGCAGTAGCCAGAGTATTGTTGATGCTGGTACTATTGTTTCCACCACCCCAGAGTCCGAATGACATAGAAACCAGACGCAAGGTATCAATTTCATAACTGGCTTCCATGCTACCTGACTGGAAATTACCATGTCCCTTGCTGCTACCGTCGTAGTCCAGGTCTGAAGAGCCTTCAGTAATATCACCTACCGTACGGCGATTTCCACCGGAATAACTACGTGGACGGTCATTATAATTATAATTGTAGCGTGCACTCACCGTCAGTTTACCACTCTTCACAGTACCGAACAAACCGCCTCCGGCTCCCATGTTACTAACATTTCCACTGAATGTAGCTGTATAACCTTCCAATCCGCTACCTACAGTAACGATATTCAGGATACCACCCACACCTTCGGCATCATACTTAGGACCAGGGTTCGTAATTACCTCAATATGCTTAATAGAGTTGGCAGGCATACTTTTCAGTACTTCTGTCGGATTGTTACTCATCATATTGTTAGGTTTACCATTCACATATACCTTAAAGCTACTACTACCGTTCACCTTGATGTTGTCCTCACCATCTACCGTAACCAAGGGTACTTTACGAAGCATCTCCAATACAGAATTGGATTTTGAGTCAGGGTCATCCTGCACATTATATTCTATTTTATCGATATCGGCTTTCACCAGTGGTTTTTGGGCTACCACTTCTACTTGTCCCAATTCATTGGAAGCATCCGTAATGTACAATGTTCCGAAATCAACAAGTTTCTCTCCGGCTTTCACTGTGAAATCTTTCACAATCGTATTTCTACCAATGGAAGAAATCGTCATCACAAAATTACCTGTTCCAGGCACTTTCTCCTGAAACTTACCTTTCATGTCCGTAACCAGCATTTTCAAAGCATTCGCAGGAGCTTCTTTTTTTACGATTTTGATTGTGGCGTAAGGTTCCCCTTCCTGTGTCAGCGAGTCAAGCAAGACTCCCTTTATCTGGAACGTAGGCGCCGCATTCTGTGCCGCTACCAATGAAGATACCACCAACATAATGAGCAGCAAAGAGCATTTAATTTTCATTTCCGTTTTAGTTTGTTTGATGAATATTAGTTGACTGTTTTGTATTAGACGTATAATGTAGTCATTTTGTCACATGAATGCGGCAAAAATAGGCCCTTTTTCTTTATCTACGAGAATTTCGGAGTTAAAAAAGCACAAAGGAAAGAGGATAATAGAGAAATATTGTAAGTATCCTGATAAAATCTATAGCAAATAGAAGAAAAGAAGCAAACAGACATTGATTGCAATCACACCACCAAACCCGCGCAGTACCCACCGGCGTAACGGGCTCTTCCCACCGGCAAAAAACAGCGCATAACACATATTTATGGCAATATTACTCACAATAGCCTGCATACAGCAAGCCGTCACCACCATAACAGCAACTCCCGAACCTTGCAATAAATTCAAAATAAACGGAGTAATATCACTCAGTCCGGCAATAAACGATAGCACATTCAATCCACCAGTACCCGTATAAAGTAAAGTGTAATGTGTCACAATAGTGAATACCACAAACAGAACGGCAAAAATAAGTGCAACCTTAAATTCCAAGGGGTTACTAGTATCTTCTTCTTCAGCCTCTTCATCTGTTACCGGAACTTGTTTACGCTTCCGATGCAAATACCAGGCTACTCCGGCTGTCACTAAAGACATAATAAGCAAATATGGATAGATAGCGGCAAGAATTTCCTTACTGAATATACCTATTAATATAAGAAAACGGAGAAACATCATGCTTACAGCCAGCAACATGGCTGCTGCATATTCCGGTGCTTCCTGTGCAGGCGCCTTGCGGCTCTTACGTGCCAGCACGGAAATGGTTGCCGTACTACTATATAAACCACCGATAATACCGGATACCAGAATACCGGATTCATGGAAAACATACCGCCTCAGCAAGTAAGACAAATAAGAGATGCCGGATACCACTACCGTAGCCAGCCAGACGGTATAAGGAGTGAGATTTATATCCGGTATCAGATTTTCGTTGGGCAGCATGGGTAAGATAATACCACTGATAGCAAGGAACTTGGCAAGAGTGATCATTTCGTCATTCTTCATACGCTGCGCAAGTTCTGTAAAGGTGTGCTTCAATTCCGTGAAAAGCAATACCGTCACAACCACCATCACGTAGAACCATGAAGGTTGCGTAGCAACAATAGGAGCAATGCAATAAGTAATCAGTGCAATAATAATGGTAGTAACTCCGAATACATGGAATTGAGATTGCTTGACGTAATAATTCAGCCCGAGCAACAGACCTAATATCGCTCCTCCACCCATAAACAAGCGATATTCCACCGGATCGAGAATATAAAGTAAATACCCCAGAATACCTATAAAAGTGAACGTACGGTCCGTACCGAACAAGGTCGTTTCACCTTCACGCTTCAAACTTATTTTCCGCTGTGAAAGACCTATCAATAAAGAGAATAAGGTTACCAATACAAAAGTTACCAGTTCTCTGGGCAGATATTCATAAAGTTTCTCCATTTCTTGCTCTAAATATAGCTGATTAGCAGCTGCCTGCAAAGAGTTAACTTCCTGTTGACAAGAACTTAACTTCTTGTGCACAAGGTATTAACTTCCTGTTGACAGGCTGTTAAACTTCACCAGGTCGTATAGGGACGCTTCCTCAATTGTGAGTTATAGTAACGAATATCACCCGTCACCTCCTGGCCTATGAAGTCCGGTTTCTCGAAAGCTTCGTCTTCCGAAGCCAGTTCTACTTCAGCAACTACCAGTCCTTCGTTCTCACCGTAGAACTCATCCACCTCAAACGTATGCCGCCCGCTCCGTACCAGATAACGGGTCTTGTCTATAACTCCCGGTTCACAGAGCTTCATCAGGTCCTCCGCTTCATTCAGTGGAATTTCTTTTTCCCACTCATAACGGCTGAGGCCCGAAGCATCGGAAGCACCTTTTATCGTAAGGTATCCCTTTCCGCTACGGATACGTACCCGTACGGTTCGGCCTCTTGCGCTACTGATATAACCTTGCACAATGCGGCTTTGTTCATACGCTCTCGATTTATAATCCCCCGTCACGAGGAATTTCCGTTCTATTTCTTGTGACATTTATTTCTTATTTCCCCAAGAAAGAGTATCCTATCAGCATTACCAGCACCAATATCAATGCAGATACACCAATAATCAACAACACTTTCTTAGCTTGTTCTTCTTCTTTACGGCTATGCATAACCTTTTTCTTATTCTTTCCCATAATGTGCTTTTAGTATTAAAGTTCAACTGATAACAAAGTAACATGAAATTCGGGAAGATTCCAAAATAAAAGAGAAAATTTATTCATATCAGCTTAATATCCGCCCCATACCTATCAAGTATGACTCACTTAAAAAAAAATGGGTATCACCTTTCATTTATCAGGTGATACCCATTTACTGTATAACAGAGTTCTGATTTATTCTCCTTGTCCTGCAAATTCCATCAGATATGCTTTAATGAAACCGTCTATCTTGCCATCCATCACTCCATTGACATCCGAAGTCTGGAAGTTAGTACGATGGTCTTTTACACGACGGTCGTCGAATACGTAGCTTCGTATCTGAGAGCCCCATTCAATTTTCTTCTTACCGGCTTCCACCTTAGCTTGTTCAGCCATGCGGTGCTGAAGTTCTTTATCATACAGGATAGAACGCAGCTGACGCATTGCATTTTCACGATTCTTGGGCTGGTCGCGGGTCTCCGTATTTTCAATCAGGATTTCTTCTTCCTCGCCCGTATACGGGTCTTTGAACTGATAGCGCAGACGAACACCGGACTCCACCTTGTTCACATTCTGACCGCCGGCACCACTGGAACGGAAAGTATCCCAAGAAATATTGGCAACATTAATGTTCACCTCAATGGTATCATCTACCAGTGGGGTGACAAAGACCGAAGCGAAAGAAGTCATGCGCTTACCTTGCGCATTGTAAGGAGATACACGTACCAGACGATGCACACCGTTTTCTCCTTTCAGGTATCCATAAGCATAATCACCCGAAATTTCGATGGTACAAGTTTTGATACCTGCTTCATCACCTTCCTGCAAGTTGGAGATCACAGCTTTATAACCATTGGTTTCGGCGTAACGCAGATACATACGCATCAACATGCTTGCCCAGTCCTGGCTTTCCGTACCACCTGCACCGGAGTTGATTTTCAGCACACAGTCCATCTGGTCGGCTTCATCACGAAGCATATTTTTCAATTCAAGTTCATCAATAGCAGTGGAAGCCTTGGCATAAGCTTCGTCTATCTCTTCCTCCGTAACAAGTTCGTCTTTGTAGAAGTCGAAAGCCAGCTGCAACTCTTCCGATAATGTCTTTATTTCATTATAACCGGCTATCCATTGTTGCAAACCTTTCACCTTTTTCATCTGCGCTTCAGCAGTCTTCTGGTCATCCCAAAAGCCGGGAGCCTGGGTGCGCAACTGTTCTTCTTCTACCTGGATTTTCTTTCCTTCTATATCCAAATAGCGATAGAGTGCTTCGGTGCGCTCCTTTACGTCTTTCAGTTGTTCTATGGTAATCATAATCTATGAAAATAAACCTTCTAGTTAAAATATTTACTTTTTGCGTGCAAAGGTATGAAAAAAACGCATATTTTTGCAGTTATCAATCTAATAAGTCAGCTTATGAACAAACTATTCCGACAAATTGGTTTAATGCTTATCCTACTGGTAGCGATAAGTTTAGGAAGTTGTACCTCAAAGTACAGTTATGAAACAGTTCCCAACGATCCGCTGAAAGCGCGCATCTACACTCTGGACAATGGTCTGAAAGTTTACATGACCGTTAATAAGGAAACACCGCGCATACAGACGTACATTGCCGTACGTGTAGGTGGAAAGAACGACCCTGCAGAAACAACCGGGTTAGCTCATTACTTTGAGCACCTGATGTTCAAAGGTACCACAAACTTCGGCACCCAGAACTACGAGATTGAAAAGCCTTTGCTCGACCAGATCGAAGCACAGTTTGAAATCTATCGTAAGACTACCGACAGTCTTGAGCGTAAAGTTATTTATGCAAAAATAGATAGTATCTCTTACGAAGCTTCCAAGTATGCCATTCCTAACGAATACGACAAGCTGATGGCTGCCATCGGCGCCAACGGGACGAATGCCTATACCAGCTTCGACGTAACTTGCTACACTGAAGATATCCCCAGCAACCAGATTGACAACTGGGCCAAAATCCAGGCAGAACGTTTTGAAAACTGCGTAATCCGTGGTTTCCACACTGAGCTGGAAACGGTTTATGAGGAAAAGAACATGTCACTGACCCGCGACCCTCGTAAGGTATACGAAGCTGTACTTTCTTCTCTCTTCCCACACCATCCTTACGGCACACAGACCGTACTTGGTACACAAGAAGACCTGAAGAATCCTTCTATCACCAATATCAAGGAATATTATAAGAAATGGTATGTGCCCAACAATATGGCCATCTGTCTTTCCGGTGATTTCGACCCCGATCAGATGATTGCAACTATTGATAAATATTTTGGTGGCTTGAAACCGAATCCTGATCTGCCGAAACTGGATTTACCGAAGGAAACTCCAATGACAGCACCTGTTGTACGTGAAATTCTGGGTCCGGATGCTGAAAGCGTTGCTTTGGCATGGCGTTTTCCCGGAGCAGCAGACAAAGATGTAGAGACTTTGCAAGTGGTTTCCCAGATACTTTATAACGGACAGGCAGGTTTGATAGACCTGGATCTGACACAACAGCAAAAGACCCTGAGTGCTTATTGCTACCCGATGACTATGAGCGACTACAGTGCATTCATGATGCAGGGACGCCCCAAACAAGGACAGACGTTGGACGAAGTAAAAGACCTCTTATTGGGCGAATTAAAGAAACTCCGCGAGGGTGACTTTGACGAAAAAATGCTGGAAGCCAACATCAACAACTTTAAGCTGTATCAGATGCAACAGTTGGAAAACAATGACGCACGTGCAGATATGTTCGTTGAATCATTCGTAAACGGTAGCGACTGGGCAGATGAAGTGACCGCTCTCGACCGCATGTCTAAACTGACAAAAGATGACATCGTAGCCTTTGCCAACAAATATCTGAAAGATGATAACTATGCCGTTATCTACAAGAAGCAAGGCAAAGACCCGAATGAAAAGAAGATGTCGAAACCTGAAATCACTCCTATCGTAATGAACCGCGATACAGTCAGCACCTTCCTGAAAGAAATTCAGGCAAGCGTAGTGACTCCTATTGAACCGGTATTCCTGGATTATTCCAAAGACCTCACTCAGTTGAAGGCCAAATCGGATATTCCTGTACTCTACAAACAAAATACAACGAATGACATCTTCCAGTTGATTTACCTTTTCGATATGGGTAACAACAATGACAAGGCATTGGGTACTGCTGCTCAATATCTGGAATACCTCGGCACAGCCGACATGACTCCGGAAGAAGTAAAAAGCGAATTCTACCGCCTTGCTTGTTCATTCTTCGTATCTCCGGGCGCAAAACGTACTTATGTAGTGCTCTCCGGCCTCAGCGAGAACATGCCTGCTGCTATGGCTCTCTTCGAGAAACTGATGGCAAATGCCAAAGTTAATCCGGAAGCTTACACCAATATGGCTAATGATATCCTGAAATCACGCAAGGATGCCAAGCTGAATCAGATGCAAAACTTCTCACGCCTGGTGACTTATGCCACTTATGGTCCGAAGTCTCCGTCAACCAACATATTGACCGAAGCTGAACTGACTTCTATGGATCCACAACAACTTGTAGACCGTATCAAGCAGTTGAACAGCTTCAAACACCGTATTCTTTATTATGGCCCCAATAATCAGGATGAATTACTTGCCATCATCAATAAAGAACATCAGGCTCCGGAAACATTGAACGAAATTCCGGAAGGAAATAACTTCGAACCGTTGCTCACACCGGAAACGAAGATTTTCATTGCTCCGTATGAAGCTAAGCAAATTTATATGTCACAAGTCTCCAATAAGGGAGAGAAATTTGATCCTGCTGCAGAATCAGGCCGTCAATTGTATAACGAATACTTTGGTGGCGGTATGAACTCTATCGTATTCCAGGAAATGCGCGAAAGTCGCGGTCTCGCTTACTCGGCATGGGCCGGTATGTTGAAACCGTCTTACCTGACTGATCCTTACACTCTCCGTACGCAGATTGCTACGCAGAACGATAAGATGATAGATGCAATCAATACATTCAATGATATCATCAACAACATGCCTGAGTCAGAAGCTGCTTTCAAACTTGCTAAAGATGGTATGATTGCCCGCATGCGTACTGACCGTACTATCAAGATGGATGTCATCTGGGATTACATCAGTGCTCAATACTTGGGACAGAATGTGGATAGCCGCATCAAATTATACAATGATGTACAGAATATGACGTTGCAGGATGTTATTGACTACCAGAACAAGTGGATCAAGGGACGTACATATACTTATTGTATTCTTGGTGACAAGAAAGAATTGGATATGGAAAGTCTGAAGAAGGTAGGTCCGGTGATTGAACTGAAACAGGAAGATATCTTCGGGTACTAAAATTTCCAATAAATAAAAGGAAAAAAGGCTGTACAGAGTGTACAGCCTTTTTTTGTTAGCAATTTTCCTTGACTTCAATCTATAAATACTCCTTATTACACAAAAAATCCCCCTTCATCGTTGTGTGATTCCGTACTTTTGTCCACGCATTCATATTTTATCACATATCAAAGAACATAAGACAACCCATGAAACGCTTATCTATTTTTATTGTGGGAATAATGGTGGCTGTGTTAGCCATGTCCCGCACATTCGACATGAAACAGTTGGGAGCAGATGCCAAAGGTATCAAGTCCTGTACGGAACTAATCAACCGAACCATTGAAAAAGCAGCTTCGGAAGGTGGCGGAACTATTTATTTTCCTGCCGGAACTTACCTGACTGCTACCATTCACATGAAAAGTAACATAACGTTGTACTTGGAATCGGGTGCCATTTTGCGTTTCTCCGACAAGTTTGAGGATTATCTGCCCTTCGTCACCTTACGTTGGGAAGGCACTGTGATGAAAAGTTTATCACCACTGATTTATGCACACTCAGCAGATAACGTAACCATTTCCGGACGTGGTACACTAGATGGAAACGGATTAAAATGGTGGCTGTGGGAATTTGATACCCGGAAAGTGATAAAAGAAAATGGCGGCAAACTCCCTGCCTTGGATAAACTGCAGCAGATGTGGGTGGACGCTAATAAAGATCTGGAAATATCCGACTATTACAAACCCTCATTGGAACGCCGTATGTTCCGCCCACCTTTTATCCAGTTCTACGAATGTACCAACATCCTTATCGAGAATGTAAAGATCAGAAACTCTCCTTTCTGGACTATCAATCCGGCATTTTGTGATAACGTTACGATACACGGGGTTACTATCAATAACCCGTCAAGCGATCCCAAAGGTCCCAATACGGATGGCATCAATCCGAGTTCCTGCCGGAATGTACGCATCTCCGATTGTTTTATCAGCGTTGGGGACGATTGTATCACCATCAAATCAGGACGTGATGCTGATGGACGTAAATATGGAAAAGCCTGTGAGAACATTACAATCACCAACTGTATTATGCTTTCCGGGCATGGTGGAGTAGTCATCGGTAGTGAAATGTCAGGTGGAGTAAAAAGAGTGGCAATATCCAATTGTGTATTCGACGGGACTAATGCCGGTATCCGGTTAAAAGCATCCCGTGGTCGCGGTGGTGTAGTAGAAGATATCCGGGTAGATAATATTGTAATGAAGAATATCCAGGGAGATGCCTTTATCTTCGACTTATTTTATGACCGTTTATCGAAAGTGGAACCTGTAAGTGAACGTACACCTATCTTCCGCAATATTCATTTGAGTAATGTCACAGGAAATGATATAAAACGAATAGGATATATAAAAGGAATTGAAGAGATGCCTGTATCAGAACTCTCTTTTTCCAATATGAATATAGTAGCCGAACAAGGATTTAAAGCGGAAACAGCAACAGATATACGATTTAACAATGTCAGCTTTACAGTGGACGAGGGACCATCATTCGACTTCAGACAATGCAATGGCATATTCCTGAATGATGTACGTTCAAAGAAGCCGATTGCCAATCAGCCGGTAGTAAATATAGAGAAGGATGTGGAGAATGTGAATATCATTCATTGCGACTCCACACAGATCATGAGAAAATAACTTCCAACAGATGATATACAAATTACGCGGGTCTTTAAGTGACCCGCGTAATCTGATATTCAAGAAGTACTCTTTATTACTATTTTATGGTAACTAAAGTTCGTTGCAAAGATTCATCCTCCGAACTGCCACCTACCATAATATCATAAGTTCCTGAACAGACTCTCACCGTATTGGTTTGTTCATCCCACCATTCCAATTCCTTATCTTTCAAATCGAACTCTATGTTAACAGTCTGTCCGGCTGGGATAAATACACGCTTGAAAGCACGTAGTGTTTTTACAGGACCTTCCGCATCACCTTGCTTTTTGAGATAAACCTGAACGACTTCTTCACCGCCACGTTTTCCCGTATTTGTGACCGGAACAGTTAACTTCAAAGTTTGTCCGGCAGTAACCTCGCTCTTATCAAGAACAACTTTGCCATAACTGAAAGTAGTGTAACTCAACCCATATCCGAATGGGAACAGCGGGGTATCCTGCATGTATCTGTAAGTTCTCCCGACCATATTATAATCTTCGAAATCAGGAAGCTGAGATACATTTCGATAGAATGTCACCGGTAACCTACCCGCCGGATTATAATCGCCAAACAGCACTTCGGCAACTGCTGTTCCACCTTGTTGTCCCGGATACCAAGCCTGCAGAATGGCTTCACATATCTTAGTTTCAGGTTCCAATCCGATAGGAGATCCGGAGCAGTTAACCAGAACAATCTTTTTGCCGGCACGGTGCAAAGCATCAATCAGTTCACGCTGAACTGCCGGAAGTTCAATATCCATACGGTCACCTTTCTTAAAGCCAGGCAGGTTGACTCCCATTTCTTCTCCTTCAAGACTGGGAGATATGCCACTTGCAAAAATAACGAAATCTGCCTCCTTCACTTGCTCAACGGATTTCTGAATATCGACCTCTCTCTTGAAGCCAAGATCAAAGTTTAGCTGAGCATCACTTCTAAGATATTCAAAATCGAGTTCTATATCATAGGATTGACCGGCCTGAACTTTCATGGCATGGGTTGTTTTACGGGCACCATGCTTATTAGAGAAACCTTTCACTTCTTCTCCATTTACACGAAGACGCCCGTTTCCGTAACAGTATACTTCAAGTACGATTTCTCCGGATTGTACAGGAGTAAATACACTATTATAAGTAGCTGAGAAGTCCGTCAGATGTACTCCCGGAGCGAAAACCGTGGCACCCGAAGTGCAGAAACGGAAAGGAGTGGTGACCTGAGTAGTAGTCACAGGACTACCTTCACGCGTCAGATTATTCCAGTAACGGGCAGTGAAACCAGGACCATTCGCCGACTTGCATTGGCTGAATGCACTATGAATCAAGGTTCTTTCTACCCACGGGCAACCTTGTTCATAAATCAGTTTATCATCAGCGCCGAGCAAATTCCGTACTCCATCCAGAATAGTTACGGTATGCGGCGGCATTCCATTGTAATTTCCCCATTGCATGACAGAATCATTGGCATTGGGTCCCATAACAGCTACTGTCAGCCCTCCACGCCTCAACGGCAAGAAGTTATCCTTATTCATCAGTAACGTCATGGATTTACGGGCTATTTTCAATGCCAATGAATCATGGGCAGCAGAAGCGACTACAGAGAAAGGTATTTTTGCCCAGGATACTTTTTCCAAATCATCCATTTCTCCCAGCTCGAAACGGGCTTTCAACAAACGTTTCACGGAAGTATTTACTTTTTCCTCAGAGATCAACCCTTTTTTTACACTTTCCACCAAAGCTTTATAGCTGGAACCACATTCCAAATCAGTACCACTCACTACAGCTGCGGCAGAAGCAGACTCAGCGTCCGGATGCGTATGGTGTCCACGGTCATTATAAAAATCGGCAATGGCACCACAATCGGATACAACTATACCATCAAACCCCCATTCATCGCGTAAGATTTGCATTAACAAGCGGTTGCTGCCACAACAAGGTTCACCTTCAAAACGGTTGTAAGCGCACATCACTTCTTTTACTTCTCCCTCTTTCACTAAGGCTTCGAAAGGCAGCAAATATGTTTCATACAAATCGCGAGGTTTGATATTCTCTGCATTAAAAGAATGGCGGTTCCATTCGGGACCGGAGTGTACGGCAAAGTGCTTGGCACAAGCATGCAACTTATCATAGTTTCCGTCTGCAGGGCCCTGTAACCCTTTTACTACCATTACTCCCATCCGGCTTGTAAGATAAGGGTCTTCGCCATAGGTTTCGATACCTCTCCCCCAACGCGGGTCGCGATAAATATTGACCGTAGGCGTCCACATGGTTAATCCCTGATAACGCTCACGGCTGTCTTTAGAAGAATAATAAGTATTCTTGGCACGCGCCTCATCAGACACGGCAGTGAATACATCATATACCGTTTCGGGACTAAATGATGCGGCCATACCTATAGGTTGAGGAAAAACAGTAGCTAACCCTGCACGAGCAACCCCATGCAGTGCCTCATTCCACCAATTATACGGTTTTATACCCAATCGTTCCACGGGACGGGAACCATCCATCATGAGTTGTACCTTTTCTTCCAGTGTCAGTTCTTTCACCAACAGGTCTGCACGTTCTTCAGGAGACAATGAGGTGTTTTTGTAAGATACTTGTCCACAACCGGATAGTAGTAGAAGAGGCAACAAATAAAAGAATTTTCGTTTCATCATACTTTCTTTATTGTTTTACAAAAATAATATATCGAATGAAATGGCACGACAAAAACTGCAAGATTTTAAATCCGATAGAAATGAAATCCTGCAGTTTTTTCAAAGTGTTATACTGAATACCTATTATTGTTGTGGTAATCCGTAGCCATTGGTCACCTTACCTTTAGATTGACTGATCGTTTCGTATGGAATGGCCCAATAATAGCAAGGAACACTCTCTTCTGAAGTAATGCCCGGAAGGATATTACTCAAATAAATATCAATATTTGCGGCAAGAGTACTTCCCCAGTCTGTTTTTACATATCCCTCTTTTTCTAACTCAATAGCAGTCTCACTACCCGGAGCAATATATTCAAACAAACCTTTAATAGCTGTATTATGGTTCGATCCATTAACTGATAATCCCAACTGAGAGAAATCCAGTACACCACGCCATCCCGGAAAGAGTACCGGATCGTTTTCATCCGTACAGTCATAAGTCAATTTGGCTCCTGCAACTTGCTTTGTCCAAATATAAGCAGGCAATACATTACCATTCTCAAACTCATGATAACCTTTAGTCTTCAGATTTTCGGCAAGAGTCGCCATCTCATTACGTACTTCCATAGCCTTTTGCGAAAACTTTCCACTCCTAACCAAATCGTAACTCGTATGCCCTTCACCAAAAAGTTCAAATTTCCGTTCCATTAAGATAGCCTCTTCCAAAGCTTCACCGGATAAACCTGAAATATTATGCGAAGAATTTCCAAAAGCTCTTTCACGAATCTGGTTAACCAGACTTACAGCTTCTGTATCTGCACCCAATCCGGCTTTCACCTCTGCCAGCATCAAAATAACATCAGCCACACGCATAATCGGTATATTGAAACCTGCACCCATCTGGGGGCCGACAAAATAAGGAGTCTGGCGACAGATATCCCACTTATTCAGGCAAATACCTCCATCAACTTTAGCACCTGCTTTAAAAGTAAATGCAAGCTCATTGCCTTTACCATCCAGTCCGGTTACCACTGCACTGACATCACGACGTTTATCGGCATTGTCATAACCACCGTAATAAAAGCTCGGTACCATGCGTATACCGGCAAATACTTTATTCGGAGCAGTATTATTACCACCGTTAGAGCCACGACCAAAGTCATAGCAATACATACGGCTTGTTGCCTGATTCTGTACACAGCCAATCTCAAAGATGGCTTCAGGACTCATCAAAAGATCCATTCCATACTGAAAATGGCGCTGAAAAGGGTTATTTGCATAGCTACGCTCATCCGTAGTAACCAGTTTGGTAGTTCCGGCATTGGTTGAAATAGCTTTCTGCAAATAGTCTTCAGCTATAGCATAATAGTTTTTATAATCGGAACGGCGGGCATAAGCACATTTACGTTTCGTATCTGTACTGAGAGTCTCGAACTGCAAACTTCCATAAAGTTCAGGCATATCAGTGCGGATAGTTTGATAGCCTCCGGCATAAAGAGCCATTTTACCAATCAGTGCATCAGCAAATGTCCGGGTAATGCGTTCACCATTCAGCCCTCCCTCACCTATTTTATACATATACGGTTCCACTGTTTTCAGTGTCTCAATCAATGCATCATAAATATCAAAACGTGAAGTTAATCCGTAATCATCCACATAGTTATTCTCATAGCCATAGGGTACATCCCCACAATGCTTAATCAGATCGAAATAACACAATGCACGCAATGTCTCTGCCTCGCCTTTCAAATGTGTCCAGTCGGAAGTTCTGCCTGCAGCAATATCATCCTGATAGGCTGTTTTAGCCGCAATCAGTTCAGCAGTCTTTGCTGCATAGGAGATCACATTATATAAGGCATTGAAACTGCTTTTCATATGGTCACAAGGAATTTGCTCGGGAACCAGCTTCGCATTGACATTATTAGAGGTGTTATTTTCAGGAAAGTATTCAATGTCCGAGCGATAGTGGTCGTTCCAGTCATAGGCACCATTACACGATTCACGATAGAGCGCATAAGCTCTTGACAACGTTTTAAGAGTTTCTGCGGGACTGGAAGTAACAAACTCGTCATCAGTATTAGAAGGAGAAGAAGTTTCCAGAAAGTCACTACATTGTGCAAACAATACACAACAGGCTGATGCAAATACTATTTTTATATACTTATTCATAATTTCATCTTTTATTTAAACGGTTAGAAACTAAGATTTACACCCAGTACGAATGAACGGGCACGCGGATAGGTACCCCAGTCCATACCTAATTGAGGATAAGTTTTGGTTGAAGTAGATGTACTTACTTCAGCATCGATACCGGAATATCCTGTAATCGTAAACACATTATAGATACTTCCGTAAACACGCAGATTGCTGATTCCGGCTTTTTGAAGCACACTCTTCGGTAAAGTATACCCCAAAGTCAGTGTATTCAGACGCAGATAAGAACCGTCTTCAATACCCAACGTAGATACATAACCATTTTCACTGTAAGCCAACGGTAACTTAGCATTAGCATTGGCAGCATTCAATTGTTCCGGAGTAGTCAATGCTACCAACTCGCCATTCACCACATCATAAATCTTGTAGCAATCTTTTACAATGGAAAGTTTATTCTCATAAACGGCACCTTCTTTATAGCCGTAAAGTGCTGCCAGCTTATTTACATTATAAATTTCATTGCCATAGCTCCAATTAAAGTACAGACCTAAGTCAAAGTTCTTGTAAGTAGCATTAATATTAAAACCACCGGTATGAATGGGTGTCATATCACCGATAACATCCACGTCATCATCATTGATAAAACCATCATCATTGAGATCCTTAAACTTAGCCATGCCCGGGTAAGCCAATTGTCCCGCAGGACGTTCGTTCATACCACTATGCAAGTGATAGTTAGGGAAAACAGCGGAAGTAACATCAGGAACACCTTTCTTCAGGGTATACACACCATTTTCATAGGTAAAATCATCGGTAGTATAGAATCCGTCAGCAGTTAAACCACGCACTAAGCCTACAGGACGGCCTTTTTTCAAAACATAATCTGATTTCGGGAAAGTAGATGAAGTAGCCCATTCCGTACCATAAAGTCCGGTAACATTATCGGCCAATTTATCCACCTTGCCACGATTGAAGTTGATATTAAAACCAGCTGTAACGTTCCAGTCTCTGTTTTTTATAAGTACGCCCTGAAGAGCGATTTCAATACCTTTGTTACTGGTCTGGCCTACATTGGCATAAGTAGTAGTAAAACCTGTAATGCCCGGAATGGCCGTTTTCATCAACAAATCCTTGGTAGTATTCCAGTAGGCATCAATCGTACCTGTCAGGCGACTATTGAAGAAACCGAAGTCAATACCGATGTTGCGGGTAACCGTAGTTTCCCATTTCAGATTCTTATTTGCCATATCTGCCGCAAGTGAATAAGAAGGCAAGAAGGCTCCATTCACAGCTCCCTGGTATCTTTTGTCACTGGTAGCTTCCCAATTTTGCGCCCAAAGGCTGGAGTTTATGCCATCATTACCTACTTCACCATAAGAAGCGCGGAGTTTAAGGTTATCCAACCAGTTCACATCATTCAGAAATGCTTCCTCAGACATACGCCATCCCAAAGCTGCTGCCGGAAAGTATCCCCAACGATTACTGGGAGCAAATTTAGAAGAACCATCCGCACGGAATGTAACCGTCAGCAGATAACGCTCCATTAGGTTATAGTTCAGACGGCCAAAGAAAGAAAGGATACGGCTCGGTGTAGAAACACTTGAAGAAAAATCCCCTATTCCCTTAGTACTGTCATATTGATTGATCATAGCAAATGCATTCTCTTTGGTAAAGTTCGCAGGGAAATAAGTTCCCGATGCTTTCATTCCGTCACCTCCCGAATCGGAAACTTCGTGACCGGCCAGGATATTCAACCGGTGTATCTTACCAAAAGTAAAATCATAACTCAATGTATTTGTCCAACGGAGCCCCCAACTATTTTTCTTTTCCAGGTTAGCATTGCCTGCATACAGAACTTCACCGGTATTATCATCCAGATAGTTATTTATGATAGCTCCCGTCCACTCATTATTTTGGTTCCATGTCTGGCTAAGTGACAAATCTGTATGGTAAGTCAGCCCTTTCACAATTCCCCAGTTCAGCGAGAGAATGCCACGTAATGACTGCTGGGCATTCGGTGCATATTTGTCGTTAATACGGTTTACCGGATTATATCTGTCCCACTGACTCTGTTTGGCATAGTTTTCAATCATGCCCTCATTCATTGCAGACAGATCACCTAAGATGTCCTCTGTTGCAATCGGACGGAAACGATAAGAAGAAGACAGTACAGAACCACTACCATTTGTAATACCTTCATCACCCATCTTTTTAATATTGGTATAACGGGTATCCAGACTCAAATCAAGGTTCTTGGCTATTTTCTGGTTCACTTTCAATGAAACATTGGCACGTCTGTAATAAGAGGCAAGTTTCATACCATCCTCGTCCATATAGTTAACACCAAACAAAACTTTAGTCTTTTCAGTACCACCCGTAACAGAGAGGTCATGATTATGAGAAAAAGAATCTCCATAAATCTTTTTCTGGATATTATCCGTCTTCACATTGCGATAGCTTTCTATACCACCGGGATTGGTATCTGTATAACGACCTATTCCATACAGTTTTTCCAACGGTTCCATATAGCTATTACCACCAACCGAAGCTGCACTGGCCCAGCTATATGCCAGATAATCATAAGGATTGAGTGCATCCATATACTTCGTCGGCGTATTGAACTTTGCATAACCATTGTAACTGACTACTACGCGACCTTCTTTAGCACCTTTTGTTGTCACAAGAATTACACCGTTAGCACCACGGGCACCATAAATAGCAGTTGATGAGGCATCTTTCAGAACATCAATCGACTCTATCTGATCACCCGGAATATCACTCAATGAGCCACTAACTCCGTCAATCAACACCAAAGGATCATTACTCTGTGAGATAGAACCGCCACCACGCACACGGATAGAGACAGCAGCATCGGGACGTCCGTCCTGTGTCGTCACATTTACACCTGCCAACTTACCCTGCAAAGCTTGGGCAGCATTGGCTACAGGCATCGCTGCTATTTGTTCGCCCGAAACAGAAGCCACCGATCCGGTAAGATCCTTACGCTTTACCGTCTGATAACCGATCACCACGACTTCATCCAGGATTTCGGCATCTTCTGCCAATGTCACATGAACCGGTTGTCCTGCAACAATAGCTACTGTTTGGGTCTGCATTCCGATAAAGCTTATTTCCAATTGTTTGGCTGTACCCGGTACGGAAAGAGAAAATTTCCCATCCAAATCTGTAATCGTACCGATAGAAGCGTCGCTTACTACTCTGATATTTGCACCGATAACAGGATCACCCCGACTATCGAGCACAACACCTGAAACAGTACGACTCTGTGCAAGAGAGATAAGGCAGATCATACTCATTAAGAGAGTAGCAGCTGTCCTTTGAACAAGTCTTTCAAAATTCATAAGTAATGTGTTTTTAATAGTTAATGATTAAATTTATTCTGTTCTTTCACTTTGCAAAAGTAGCTAACTAATACTACAGCGATGGAACAAAATCAGGTAGCAAGAGTGCACTTTTTCGAAACGCAGAAGAAAGAGGGTGGATAATTCGGGCGAAATATCGGCTTTTTCGGTCAAACAGATCCTATGCTTTTCATTTATTACCTTTTTTCCATACATTTGTTCTGCACTATTCAGAACGATACTATGAAACGACTGATTATCTACTTCTTATACTTAATGATACCGGTGTTTTCATCGGCACAACCCATTTGTCAGATCACTGATTTTACAGCAGAAAACGGACTACCCCAAGACATTGCATCGGCTGTTTTGCAAGATCAGAAAGGCTTTATCTGGATCTGTACCCGCAACGGACTCAATAAGTTCGACGGATATACATTCAAGAACTACAAATCGGCACCACATAAAGAATATACGCTATCCAACAATCGAATTACCTTTATCTCAGAAACCGCATACGGTGACATCTGGTGTCAGACATATGATAGCAAGGCTTACATATTCGACACTCACCTCGAGATTTTTTATGATGTACTGCAAACAGTAGATAAAGATATGCAAAGGAGAAACTTTGTCCAAAAAGTGTTTCCCCTCAAAGAAGGTATAGCTTGGGTAACATGCGACAAAGGTTATTGCTATAGAGTAGATGAAAAGAGATATAAGGAGAAAGAAGGAATTACACTCTACAGCACATTCAACGGTATTCTGAAAGGCGAACATGTCTTCACGATCTTCCAGGACTCCGACAAAGATGAATGGATATTAACAGACAAAGGGATATCCATTGTAGGCAGTAAGAAGATTGACAGCGATTTCCCATTTCAGTTTATCCAGGAATATAAAGGCAGAATTTATCTCGCCTCTGCTTCGGACAAAGTAGCCTATTACAGTCCACAGACAGAAAGTGTGAAATTCATAGAACTTCCTTGCCCCATCAGCAAAATAAACTCTTTGGATATAACCTCTAATGGATTGCTTGCCATAACTACCAATAATGGCATCATCTTGTTCAATCCAGACACCAATACTTCCCGTTCCATCGATATTCGTACACCTATACAACCTTCCAATGAAGTGATTTCTATATACGAAGACAGAGAGGGAGAACTATGGATATTCCCTACAACTCCCGGAGTAATACGCTATAATCCGGAAACAGGCGAAAAGCAATACCTCTTTACTCCCGAGAAAGAAGTAGTGAACTATGGTAGAGAGAATAAAAACACCATTTTTGAAGACAAGCAAGGCACTTTATGGTTGATTCCCCATAAAGGGAACTTCTGCTACTATGACAGAGAAAGTAAAAAGTTGAAAGCTTTCTATACTGATCCGGAAAATCCGCAATCATTATTTGCTCCACTCGTCCGCTACCACTACCAGGACAGACAAGGGAATGACTGGCTTGTCAGTGTCAGGGGTATAAAAAAAATGTCTTTCTACCCGCAAATCTATAACCTGAAAGGAATAGACAGGGGATTTGAAATCCGCGCTTTCCTTCTGGACAGTTCAAAACGATTATGGGTAGCTTCTAAAAGTGAATACGTAAGAGTCTATCACCCGGATGGCAGCATGGCAGGTTATTTGTCTCCACAGGGAAGAATCGGCAAGGACAAAGTATCTTTTAATGCCAGCGTTTACAGTATCTGCGAAGGAAAGAACGGAACAGTTTGGATAGGTACCAAAGGAGACGGACTCTTCCAACTTACGAAGAAAGGTGATGGAAGTTATCTCGTACAAAACTATACATACGCCTCCGAAGATATATATAGTCTGAGCAACAATGATGTATACACTATATACTCCGATAACCACGATAATATCTGGGTAGGATGCTATGGTGGCGGGCTAAACCTGCTGCAACAAACGCCTGAAGGAAAAGTGTACTTCATCAATCATAGGAATAAACTGCAGAACTATCCATTCAGCACTTGTCACAATGTCCGTTACATCACAGGGACAGAAAACGGGATATTACTAATAGGAACAGCCTTTGGCTTACTGACTTTTTCAAACGATTTTGCACAACCGGAAGAAATCAAGTTCTACAGGAATATACAAAATAAGAACAATCCTTTAAGCCTGACAGGAAACGATATTATGCATATCTACGAAGATAGCCGCAAAGCTATCTACATATTGACATTTACCGGAGGAGTCAATAAAATCACTTCCAGAACTCTGCTTAGTGAAGATATTGAATTTCAATACTATACTGAACAGGAAGGTTTAAGTTCCGATATGGTACTATCCATGATAGAGGACCCGAAAAAGAACTTATGGATAGCATCCGAAAACGCTCTGTCTAAATTCAATCCGGAGACAGAAGCTTTTGAGAATTATGATACAAGATTTCTCAGACAGAAGCTAAATTTTACCGAAGCTATCCCAGCCATTAATGCCAAACAGCAATTGGTTTTCGGTACAGATATGGGCATTCTGGAAATAGTACCGGAGCAGATGAAGAAGAGTGATTATGTGCCTTCGGTTGTTTTCACCGACCTGAAAGTCAATGGAAAGAAATCGACTGTCGCTATTGATGATCTGAAAGAAATAGCTTTGCATCCCTCGGAACGGAACATCAATGTACAGTTCTCAGCGCTGGATTTCACAAGACCGGATGATATACGTTATGCTTACCGCCTGGAAGGTCTTGAGAAAGAATGGAACTACAGTGATAAAAACAGGCTGGCCAGCTACATCAATCTGCCTGCCGGCGAATACCGGCTACAGGTGAAATCGACAAATAGTGACGGAGTATGGGTAAACAATACACGTACACTTTCCATCAAGGTTATCCCTACCTTCTGGGAAACTCCCTGGGCTTTCCTGGCGTACCTTGCAGCATTCATCTTACTCACAGGACTCATCCTTTATATCTTCTCTTACATCTATCGCTTACGTCATCAGGTGGATATGGAGCAGCAATTATCAAATATCAAACTGAAGTTCTTTACCGATATTTCGCACGAACTACGTACACCATTGACTCTTATTTCCAGTCCGGTCAGTGAAGTTCTGGAAGATCAGACCATTTCTCCTTCCGTACGGGAACATCTGACTGTGGTACATAAAAATACGGAACGTATGTTACGCCTTGTCAATCAGATACTCGACTTCCGGAAGATACAGAACAAGAAGATGAAGGTAATGGTGGAACAAACAGAATTGATTGCCTTCCTGATGAAAATTACAGAAAACTTCCGCCTGATTGCCGAAGAAAAACAGATAGACTTCACATTCAGGGCTGACCAGGAAGAAGTATACATATGGATAGACAGGGACAAAGTGGAAAAAATAGTATTCAACCTGCTATCCAATGCATTCAAATATACACTGCCCGGGAAAACGGTAAAGATTGTAGTACAAAAACCGGATCAGCATATCCGGATCTCCATTATTGATGAAGGTATCGGCATTGCTCCTGATAAGATAGGTTCTCTTTTCAAACGCTTTGAAACACTTAGCAAGAACAACAACATTCTGCAACCTTCATCAGGAATTGGCTTATCACTTGTCAAAGAATTGGTAGATATGCATCACGGAAACATAGAGGTTAAAAGCCAACCGGGAAAAGGCAGCGAATTCAGTGTGAACTTACCTTTGGAACGTGAAGTGTTCGAGAAAGATATACAAGCCGAATTAATCCTTGCTGATAGTTCAGAGAATACAGTAGATATTGCAACACCTGCAAATAATGGTATAGTAGAACTGGAAAAAGATTCGGAAGAAGAACTACTATCCATTCTGATTGTAGAAGATAATCGTGAACTGAGAAACCTGCTTAGAAATATATTATCAAAGAAATACACTATCCTGGAAGCTGCAAACGGCGAAGAAGGTCTGAGACTTGCATCAGAGGCTATACCTGATATGATAATCAGTGATGTGATGATGCCCGTCATGGATGGGTTGGAAATGATTAAATGTATCAAGGAAAATAAAGATATTTGTTATATCCCGATCATTCTTCTATCAGCCAAAGCATCACTGGACGACCGCATCACTGCCTTGGAACAAGGTATCGACGATTACATTACGAAACCGTTCAGCTCTTCGTATCTCAAAGCCCGCATTGCTTCCTTGTTTACCAAGCGTAAACAATTACAGGAAATATTTTTGAAGCAGCTATCAGCAAGCAACGAAGCCAATAACTCCAAAGACTGGATTCCTTCGGAACCCGAAGTAATGCCGCATGATAAGCTATTCATGAAAGAAGTGATGGATTTCCTGGAAGAGCAAATGGATAATCCGGATTTAGTAATCGACGATTTCGCCAATAAACTGCTGCTGAGCCGGAGTATTTTCTACCGGAAGCTTAAATCCATTGTAGGAATGCCTCCGGTAGATTTTATCAGGGAAATTCGCGTAAAGAGAGCTGCCCAGCTAATCAGAAGTGATGTATACAACTTCTCTCAAATTGCTTATATGACTGGTTTCAGTGATCCGAAGTACTTCAGCAGATGCTTTAAAAAGCACATGGGAGTTACTCCAAGCGAATATAAAAACTCCACCAATAACGAGGAGGATAATCTGAATCAATAAAAGATAAAGTTCTTTATAGCCAATCCCTGGCTCTGTCCACGGAACAGGAAATAAATTTTGGACTTATCTTTTACCGCTTCACTGACCTCAAAGGTCTGCTTCTCCCATTCTCCTGGAGTCTGGCTCTGATTTATCGGACAAGTGGCAATCAGTTTGCCATCGATGCTTCCCTCCCTTATCTCAATCACTGTTCCGGGAGTTTCTGCCTGAAGCTCTATAGTTACTTTTTGAGGGTTCTGTTTAAAGCACATATTATTGAATACGAGCCAGTTTCCATCCCGTATCCCGGAAATAAACTGCATGGGGCGTTTTGCTATCGGGCGTACTAATTTCATCCCTTCACGATCATCATACTGAGAAAAGTCTATCTCAGTAAATGCATCGTAGTGGTTCCCCCTGCGATTACTGTCTAATTCAAAATAATCAAAATCAGCATAACCACCAGTAGCCCCTTTATTCAGATTATAACAGCATAGAGCATGACGGATACCCAGGAATCCCCAGAAGTTGGAAACTCCTTCCGGACCGAAACGGTTATATTCAAGATTATCCAAACTATAATAAAACAGTAAAGAACCTTGTTTTGTCACTTCAGTGCGCAGGTATATTTTATCGGTTTTGACAGGAAGACTATCGACTACGATCTCTCCTTCTCTTCCTCCCTGCCTCAGTTCAAGCCAACAGTCATCCGCCTTCTTCCGTACTCCCAGTTGGTACATGACTCTTCCCATAATGCCATTTCCGGCAAAATCACCCTCACGAAGTCCGGATAAATCCAACGAAACAGTTCCGGTACTATATGGTCCTGAGACTTTCTGTGTCAGAGAATTACGTGCCCATTCAAATCCCTTTGCATACTGCGCATAAATCCTGAAATAACCGGGACGATCCGTCAAGCTCCATTTATCTTTCCGGGGCACATGATTGAATTCCCAGACATGAGTCAGTTTTGAAGTACTGAAATCATCCGAATGTTGAGGAAATGTAATTTCCTGTTTAGCCTTGACTGCCGGTTTCCTATAAGTTACCACTCCTTTTCCCGGTTTGCCTTCCGGACCTACTACCGGCCAGTCCTCTTCCCATCTCATCGGATACAGCATCACACATCTACCCATATAATCCCTGTCCTGGAAAGTATAGGCCCATGACTCCCCTTCAAGTGTCTCCACATATCCCCCCTGATGCACGCCGGCATCGGCATAGTTGATATCATCATCAATCAGAACCTTGGTTTCATACGGACCGTAAAGATTACGGGAACGACTGATCATCTGTACCCCATTGTATCCCAACGCCGGATTGAAGATATAATACCAACCATTTCTTTTATAAGTGTGGCATCCTTCAAAAAGATATTCATACCCTTTAGGAGCCGTAATAATCAAGGTACCATCATCATTAGGGTCAAGTACACCGGTTCCATCATCTTTCAACCGTGTCAGGTATATCTTCGTCTTGCCATGTGTGACATATTTCTTGCCATCATCATCGATAAAAAATCCCGGATCATACAAACGCTTTTCAAACTTATGCATCGAATACGGACCTTCCGGTTTATCACTCTTAAACATCACAAAACCATCATCGGCAATATTAACTCCTATATAATAGGTACCATCATGATATTTTATGGAAGGAGCCCAACACAAACGACTATACGCTGTCTGTTCATTCTCCATCCTGTATTGAGGGCGGAAAGTAATGCTATCGTAAGCATGACCTATGATATGCCAGTTAATAAGATCCTTAGAATGACAGATAGGAATACCCGGCATAGCAACAAATGAAGAACTAACCATATAAAAATCTTCACCCACACGTATAATATCAGGGTCCGGATAATCGGCATTAATCACCGGATTAGTATAAGTGCCGTCTCCATTGTCAGATGACAAAGAAGTTGTAGTTTGTACGGAAACAGTGCACGACTGTACCATAAGCATGCAACAAAACATAAACAATGCGGAAATGCCATCCGCTATTTTTCCTGTAGTAATAGATAAATTATACATCTTACATAAATTAATATAAAGTGATGATGCAAATATACGCGGTACAGGATAGGCGGGAGAGGACAAACAGGTAATATGCGTGCACTTTTTAGACACACGGGTATATAAAAAGCTCCCGATCCAAAGTTCTGACTCTTAACCGGGAGGTTTCTGTTTTCAATAGATAGGTTTATTATATCTTTATTCTTCGTACATCTTATCTATCAACTCCTTGTAGTTCTTTGCAACTACAGGGCGCTTCAGCTTCAAGGTATTAGTCAGTTCACCACGTTCCATACTGAAAGGTTCGGGTAAAAGAGTAAAGCGCTTCACTTGCTCATAGTGCGCAAACTGCTGTTGCAAGGTATCTATGCGAGCACGGAACAGGCCGAGAACCTTAGGATGTTGCAGCAGTTCTTCCATATCCTTATATTCAATCCCTTTTTCCTTGGCATAATCTTTCACGAAGCCATAGACCGGAACAATAAGGGCAGACACAAATTTACGCTGGTCGGCAATAATGGCAATCTGATCAATGTAACGGTCAATAGCCAGTTTCGTCTCCAAAGCTTGCGGGCTGACATATTTACCATTGGAAGTCTTGAACAAGTCCTTGATACGTTCAGTCAGATAAAGCTGATCACCTTTCAGGTAACCGGCATCACCGGTATGGAACCACCCATCCTTATCAATAGCAGCAGCAGTAGCTTCCGCTTTCTTATAATAGCCTTTCGTGATAGTCTTCCCACGCAGGAGAATTTCATTCTCTTCACCAATCTTCACTTCCACATCAGGCATCACGGTACCTACGGAACCTATTTCATAACCTTGATTAAGGAAACAGGAAACAGTAGCCGTCGATTCGGTCAGACCATAACCAACCAACATATTGATGCCTACCGAATGAACAAATTCACAGATTTCATCGGGTACGGCAGCTCCCGCAGTAGGGAAGAAATTACCGTTCTCAATACCAATCGTCTTTTTCAGTAAAGCATAAACCGTCTTTTCGTAAAACTTATATTTCAGTTGATTCATCAACGGCGGAGTTTTACCCTTACGCAGATAATCGATGTTATGTATCTTACCTACCTTGATGGCATCCAGCATCATAGCTTTCTTCAAGCCTGTTTCCTGAGCAATCTTCTCCTGCACACCGGCATACACTTTTTCCCAAAAACGGGGAACACTGCACATCAATGTCGGACGGATTTCTTTAATGGTAGTCTGGATATCCACCGGACGGAGGTTGATACAAATCTGCACGCCTTTATGAATACAAAGATATGTCCATGCTTTCTCGAAGACATGTGTCAAGGGAAGGAAGTTCATGGAGATATCTTGGTCACTCATGTCTACCAAACGGATATCATGGATACGGAAAGCCTCCATATAATTAGAGTGATGCAACATTACCCCCTTCGGTTCACCAGTAGTACCGGATGTATAAAGAATGTTCGCAAGGTCATCATCCGATGCACGGGAAGTGCGTTCTTCCACTATATCGTTGTTCGGCAAACCTTTTCCTGTTTCCAGGAACTCATCGAAATAGATGGAAGTCATGTCACGAGGGTCGCGTACAACAGCCCGGTCGAAGATGATCAATTGCTGCAACGATTGACAAAAGCCAAAGACACTGAAAGCCGCATCATACTGGAATTGCTCGCCTACGAAGATATAACGTATCTGAGCATCATTGATAATGTACTGTGCCTGTGCAGGTGAACTGGTAGCATACAGAGGTATGGTCACTGCACGATTAGCAAATGCCCCGAAATCCACATAAAGGCATTCGGGCTTGTTCTGAGAAAAGATTCCTATGTTTTCTTCCTCCTGCACTCCTAACTCTATGAGTGCATTCGCAACTTGTCGAACTGTTTGTGAGAATTGATTCCAGGTAATGGGTATCCACTGCGACGTTTCGTAATCCCTGTATTTCAGAGCCACCTTGTCGCCATACTTCTCTGCCCGTCGATGTACGAGGACAGATAAATGATGATAAGTCATATTATTCATATATTGGTAAATACTTGGCAAAGATAGTGGTTTCAAATGAAACTATTTCTATCTTGAGAATTAAATGTTTAGTATATACTTCTGTAATATTAGTACGATCTTACCATAAAAAGGAAGTGATCACTCCATATTTCTGTTCTTTTTTCCAAAGAGATACAAATATATGTATATATTTGCAACCGATAGTTTTTTAAATATCAAATACAATAACTTAACTGACATGAAAAAGATTCTAGCATTAGTCGCCATACTGGCGATAGGTTTAGGGAGTGTAAACGCACAGGAAAACCTTAGATGGGGCGTCACGGCAGGTATGAACAGTAGTAAATACTCCAACAGCTTTATGAATAGCAGAACAGGGTTCCACGTAGGTGTAAAGGCAGAAATGGCATTGCCACAAGTTGCCGAAGGAGTTTACCTTGAATTTGGCGGATTACTGACATCAAAAGGTAGTAAAGTTAACTATGGCTCATTGGTAAGTCTCAAGCTTAATCCGTATTATCTGGAAATTCCGGTTCATATGGGATATAAATATGTCATAAATGAAAACTTTGCTGTCTTTGGAAATGCAGGTCCTTATGCTGCTATCGGCGTATTCGGTAAAATTAAAGCCAAAGCTGACCTTAGTAGTGCTGGCGGAAACATAGATTGGGGAGAATGGGGAATAGATCCCAGTGATTTAAAAGGTGAAGGTTCTGAAAACATATTCGGAAAGGATAAAATGAAACGTTTTGATTTAGGCTTAGGACTTAAAACAGGTGTTGAATTCAATCAGAGATATCAAGTCGCTATTAGCTATGATTGGGGATTACTTGAAACAATAGACAATAGTGATTGGAAAAACCGTAACCTAATGATTTCCTTCTCCTATATGTTCTAAACAAATAATAAAATAATCAGAAAAGGATGCCAGCGAGCACCCTTTTCTTTTCCCTTCTCTCCTTCTTCCGTACCCTTTTATTCATAAACACCAACAGCCGAAGAGGCATTTTTATTCTGTCTATTAAGCATATTTCAGTATTTATCCGTAAGTTTGCATCACAATAATTTAACTGATTGAGATATGACTTACGATATACCTACAATGGTTTCTGAGGCAACCGGAGTTCTTAAGTCTCTGATTGCGATTCCTTCCATCAGCCGCGATGAAGAAAAAGCGGCAGATTATCTACAGAATTATATTGAGCTGCAAGGCATGGCAACCGGGCGAAAAGGCAATAATATCTGGTGCCTCAGCCCAATGTTCGATTTAAATAAACCCACATTGTTACTAAACTCACATATTGACACCGTGAAAGCCGTGAACGGTTGGCGAAAAGATCCGTTTACACCAACCCAGGAAAGCAACGGAAAACTATACGGGCTGGGAAGTAATGATGCCGGTGCAAGCGTTGTCAGCCTATTACAAGTCTTTCTGCAACTTTGCCGCACTACACAGAAGTACAATCTCATTTATCTTGCTTCCTGTGAAGAAGAAGTGTCCGGAAAGGGTGGTATCGAGTGTGTATTACCGGAACTTCCCCCGATCCACTTTGCCATTGTAGGCGAACCTACCGAGATGCAGCCTGCCATTGCTGAAAAGGGATTAATGGTACTGGATGTAACTGCTTACGGCAAGGCCGGACATGCTGCACGAAACGAAGGAGATAATGCTATATATAAGGTATTAGAAGACATCGCCTGGTTTCGCGACTATCGCTTTGAAAAAGTCTCTCCGCTGTTAGGTCCTGTAAAAATGAGTGTAACACAAATAAATGCAGGTACACAGCACAATGTCATTCCCGACCGCTGCACTTTTGTGGTAGATATCCGCAGTAACGAATGTTATAGCAATCAGGAACTATTTACCGAAATACAAAAACATATTTCTTGCGAAGCCAAAGCACGTTCGTTCCGCTTAAGTTCTTCTCACGTAGAAGAACAACATCCGATAGTACAGCGTGCCGTAGCAATGGGACGTGTGCCTTTCGGTTCTCCTACCCTCTCCGACCAGGCACTAATGTCATTCCCTTCTCTCAAAATGGGTCCGGGAAAGAGTAGCCGTTCTCACACCGCAGATGAGTTTATTTTCATTCAGGAAATAGAAGAGGCTATCGGGTTATATCTGGAACTACTGGATGGCGTCACTTTATAGTCTTTAACCAACTGATAATCAATAAACAGCATTTACCGATGGTTTACTGCAAGATGTAAAAGCATTTACTTCGGCATGTAACGGCCTTTACTCCTTATTGTAACGGCCTTTACCTCGGTATGTAACGACCTTTACCCCGGTATGTAACGACCTTTACCTCGGCATGTAACGACCTTTACCTCGGCATGTAAATGGAGTTAGCGTATAAAGCATCAGCGGCTCAGCCACGGTTCCGGATTCAGTTTTTCCTTCTCCTTACGCAACTGGAAGTGAAGCACCGTACGCCCATTGTCAGCACCGTCCGAGAATATCTGTCCGATATTTTGCCGGGTAGTTACAGTATCACCCGTCTTCACTGAGGCTGAAGATAAGTTACAGTAGACAGATATGTAGTTTCCATGACGAATCAAGATATTGAAAAGACCGTTCAACTGGAAGACAGCAGCCACCTTTCCATTAAAGATAGCACGTGCCTGCGCACCGGGCTTACCCTGAATGTCAATACCCTTATTATCCAGTTTTACATTACGAAGTCCTTCTACGGAATACTGTCCATATCGGCTGGTAATAATATAGGGTCCTGTAATAGGCATTGGCAACTTGCCACGGTTGCTGATAAAGCTACCGGAGAGTTCCCGGTCTGCCTTATCCATCGTATAGGTTTCAAGAGGCGCCACTTTCTTTGCTGTAGTCTTTTCGGAAGAAGAAGTTACTGTCGGTTTCGTTTCTTTAGCAGCAGCTTTTTTACGGGCAGCAGCTTCCTTACGGGCTTCTTCAGCTGCACGTTTACGGGCTTTCTCTATTTCTTCGGCTATCAAACGATCGATACGTGCATTCAACTGGTTGGCTTCCTTACGCTTTTTATTGAGTTCATTTTGCAAACCGCGTTGTTTCTTCTGCAGGTTGGCCACCAAAGTCTTCTTTTCCTTTTCCTGAGCTTCCAACTTTTCTTTCTCTACTTCACGCTCTTTCAATAAACTGGCCTTCGCTTTCTTTACCTGTTGCAGTTCTGTTTTCTTTTGATTGACCTGTTCTTGTTTTTTCAGAATCTCTTCACCTTGCAGACGCTGATAGTCGGCATATTCGCGCACATAGCGCATACGGCGATACGTCTGCGACAGCGTTTTAGCAGAAAGAATAAAAAGAAGCTTTTCCTGAACGGAACGATTCTTATACAGATATTGGACGGAAGCCTCATATTTCTTTTTCTTATCCTTCAAATCGTTTTCAAGGCGGACCAATTGCCGCTCCAGTTTAGATAATTCACGGTCTATAGTCTCCATATCATTATTGATGGTAAGGATATACCGTTTCCGTTCCTCTATCTGTCCGGTAAGGGCGGCAAGCCCGTTCAACTGGCTACCTACATCTTTCTTTGTAGTGTTCAAGAGTGTTTCCGACTCAGCTATCTGCTTTTGCAAAGTGCCCCGTTTACTTTCCAACTCCTTTATCATCTTGTTGGATTGGGCACAAAGCGGCAGAGCCAGACAGAAACAACCTATGAAAATACAAAGAAAATGTCTCATAACTTCGCCAGCATCTCTAAAAGTTCAGTCCATTCAACTTTAGTATATCTGGAAGACACCTGAGTAGGTGTCAACGATATCTCTTTGTTCGAGAAGTCCGTAAGAACAATTTTACCTTTCTCTAAAGAAGGGATACCCAGTTCTTTGCCCGTCAAAGTGGCCTTACCACCGGGTTTGGCTGCATCAAAAAGAATCTTTTCCAGATAGGCAAAGTCTGCCTTCCTGGGCAGGATGTCCTTCAATTCTTTGCGGGTAGCCTGAACATAACGTTTTCCCATACGATCTACTACCAGTACATCGTTGGGAGTGATTTCCAATCGAGCTATTTCACTACGAAGAATAGGCATCAAAAAAGAAAGTTGCATACGTTCTCCGCTCACAAGCTTCATTGTACCATTCACTGTAACTGTACCCCCTTTATTAGGAATGGTCAGCTGTACCTTAGAAGACAAATAGCGAGGTTCTCCTGTTGATGAAGTCATTTTCTGGGAAGTCTTACAGCCGGAAAGACCTACCACTAAACTTAGGAGAAGCAAAAAGGGCAGGATACGAATACGTCCTGCTGTGCTGTATTTGCTGTATAATACTCTCATTCTGGTATATATTTCTTTTTCTCAATCTTCTTTTTCAATGTTTTGGACTCACTGCCCATTCCCTGGGCCTGCTTCCAATACTTCAAGGCGCCGTCCACATCACCGGTCATATAATAGATATCACCGCAATGCTCTACAATGGTATCACTCTTATCACCTTCATTCTTCATTGCATCGTCTATATAAAGGCGTGCTTCAGCATAATTACCTTTCTCAAATAAAATCCAGGCATAAGTATCCAGGTAAGTAGAATTATTCGGCTCAGCCTTCACGGTTTTATAACTCATTTCCTCCGCTTTATCCAGATCACGACGTTCCAGAGAAAGATAATAAGCATAGTTATTCATGGCTCCGATATTCGCCGAATTGTAAACCAATGCAGAATCATAAGCGGCATAGGCCTCTGCATTCATCTTTTTCGTATGATAAATATCACCCATGATGGCATAGAAATCCGAAACGACTTCTTTCTTGCTCTTTTCCGTAATGTTTTCTAAAGCCTTCTGGCAAACGGCAAGTGCATCGTCTGCCCGTTCTGCCTGATTATAAGCTATAGCAAGATAGAAATAGAATTCCAACATATCCGGATTGGATTCAACACCTGCCTCACAAAGCCGGATCACTTCTTTATAATCTTCCTTACGAATCGCCTCACCCAGAAGCGTCATACGGGCGGCAGTGTTGGTAGGGTCTATGTCCAACACTTGTTCCAGCACAGGCATTGTCTCTTTATTCATCCCTTTGGAAAGGAGATATTGGGCATAGAGCATAGGCATTTGTGCATCGTCCTGATCCTGTTCCAAGATACGGTCGAAAAGGGTAATCACGCGAGTACTATCCTTGCCTGCCCGTTCATTCTCAACCACAAACTGGCGCATCACATTCAATTTAGTATCGGAAGGTACTTTCTTGTTCAGCAAAAGGGTATCCAATTGCTGTTCATAGAGCTCTTTCTGTCCGGTCTGCTCATAGTAGGATGCCAGTGAGTACATGGCCATGGCATTATCCGGTTCGGTAGCAAGTACTTTCTTGTACATGCTGTAAGCTTCATCCTTCTTGCCATTCTGCATATAGACATCACCCAGCACTACCTGATAACGCATATCCATCGGATATTCTTCCACCAGACTTTCAATCTCACGGAAAGCACTCTGATTATCTTTCATCTGTAAGTAGATGCGGAATTTCTCCATACTGAGTTGCTCGTTCTTACCCATCTTTTCTTCCAGACGATTCAGAGTAGTAATCACATTATCATACTCTTCCAAGCGATTATATATTTCCAATAAGCTGTACAGAGCGTCCATCTTATCCGGGAAGCGAGTGACCATGCTTTCCAGCAAGTCAGTAGCCTTTTGCATCTCGTTCTGCTGCTGATACAGGCTTGCCAGTCCCTGACTATACCAGTAATTATCCGGATCATTCTCCACAGCTTTTTCTAAAGCTGCCTGTCCCTGGGGAACTTGTTTGAGGAACATGTAATATTGCGATATTTCATATAGAGCCGATGACGCATTCGGATTGATGCTCAAACAGTGCTGCAACAAATCAAAAGCAGCTCCATAATCATTTTGCATCTTCAGGCGGGAAGCTTCCAGAAAGAAGTAATCGTATTTACGCTGTTGTTCGGGCGTAAGCACAACCTGCGTCTTCATCCCTTTCCGTTGCTTCTTGCCTCCCTGACGGGAAGTACCACACGATACAAGTAACGTGCACAACAGGAAAAGCGATAGTATGTTAAATCTAATCTTCATTATCAGTTGCAATTATCAATTGTTACACTCCCGTATGGCCGAAACCACCGGCACCGCGCACCGTTTCATCCAACACTTCCACTTCCTGCCAGGTGGCTTGTTCGTGGCGTGCTATCACCATCTGGGCTATACGTTCCCCATCTTCTATCACAAAAGTCTCCGATGACAGGTTTACAAGGATGATGCAAACTTCCCCACGATAATCGGCATCAATCGTTCCCGGAGAGTTCAACACAGTAATACCTTTCTTTATAGCCAAACCACTGCGAGGACGTACTTGTGCTTCGAACCCCGGCGGCAGGGCAATATACAATCCCGTAGGTACCAGGCAACGCTGCATCGGAGCTAACGAAATAGGTTCTGAAAGATTAGCACGGATGTCCATTCCTGCGGACAGTTCGGTGGCATAAGCCGGAAGCGGATGTTTCGATTTATTAATGATTTGTACGTTCATGACAATAATTACAAATTACGAATTATAAATTACGAACTGCCGCTATTTAGTATTTAATAGCAGTTCTTCTTTTTTTAATTGGGCGAAAATACAGCTTTTAAAGCAAAATAGTGATACATTTGCAGTTAAATAATAACAAAGGGCAAATGTCCCCCTCTCTTTTGCCATTTATAATTTGTAATTCATAATTCGTAATTATCGCCATGAATTGGAATACCCTCATATCTGCCAAGCGTTTCGGACTGGAAGAGTTTCATCAGGAGCGTCACGAAAACCGTTCAGAGTTCCAGCGTGACTATGACCGTCTCGTTTTTTCAGCTCCTTTCCGCCGCTTGCAGAACAAAACACAAGTCTTTCCCCTTCCGGGTAGTATTTTCGTACACAACCGCCTGACACATAGCTTGGAAGTATCCTGTGTAGGCCGTTCATTAGGGACTGATGTAGCCAAGGCAATCCTTGCCCGTCAGCCCGAACTGCAAAATTCTTATCTTCCAGAAATAGGTTCCATTGTATCAGCTGCCTGCCTGGCACACGATTTAGGTAATCCCCCCTTCGGACACTCTGGAGAGCGGGCCATCTCCACGTTCTTCTCTGAAGGAAAAGGTATGGCACTGAAAGAACAACTGCCTGCCGCACAATGGGAAGACTTGACACACTTTGAAGGAAACGCCAATGCCTTCCGCTTACTCACCCATCAGTTCGAAGGACGGCGTAAAGGTGGTTTCGTTCTTACCTACTCCACTCTGGCAAGTATCGTAAAATACCCCTTTTCATCGAGTTTAGCCGGCAAAAAGTCTAAATTCGGTTTCTTCACCACGGAAGAAGAAAGTTTCCGACGGATAGCCGAAGAACTGGGTATGAAAAGATTGAATGATGATCCACTGAAATATGCCCGCCATCCACTCGTCTATCTGGTAGAAGCGGCAGACGACATCTGTTACCAGATGATGGATATTGAAGATGCCCATAAGCTAAAGATACTCACCACCGGAGAAACACAAGATTTACTCCTTTCTTACTTTCCTGAAGAGCGTAAGGCTCACATGCTCAAAACACTGGATTTTGTCAGCGATGTCAATGAGCAAATAGCTTATCTGCGTTCCTGTGTCATTGGATTGCTAATTCAGGAATGTACCCAAGCCTTCCTGAACAATGAAGAAAGAATATTGGAAGGAGAATTTGAGGGTAGTCTTATCAAACATATATCCGAACTGCCTGCCAGTGCTTATAATCATTGTGCCGACATTTCTCTAAAGAAGATTTATCGTTCACGCGACGTATTGGATATTGAACTTGCCGGTTTCCGCATCATCAGCACTCTGCTCGACTTAATGATAGATGCCGTTCGTTCACCTGAAAAGGCTTACTCACAGCTACTCATCAACCGGGTATCCGGCCAGTATAATATAAAAGCGCCCATACTCTATGAAAGAATACAGGCGGTATTGGATTATATCTCGGGTATGACAGATGTCTTCGCTCTCGACCTCTACAGGAAGATCAACGGGAATAGTTTGCCGGCAGTATAAGTTGTGCCTCAGGCACAACTATTATCTACTCGGAAAAAAGACTTTATTAGCACCGGAAGTCAGTTTGCAAGACTCCGGTTCATTTTCTATGAACGATTGGATATGGCGAATACGCTTTTCTGCCAGAATTTCGTCCACAGCAATCAAGATACCGGTTTCTTCTACATCACCGAAACCGTAGTTTATGGCAGTGCCAAACATACGCATAGTAGGGCTCAAACTCATGTAAGCATTCACCAAAGGTGGAATATTATAGCCTAACTTACGTATCTCGCAATTTAGTATCTTATAGTCTTCCTTAAATGTCTTCTTACAAAACAAAGCAGCCAGATCAGCTTCTTTAGCTTCCATTTCCAGCGGTTTCATCGGAGTAATCAGATTATCTTTATCCGCAAAGTGCTTCTTCAAAAAATAAAGAATCATGTCGCGTCCCTGGCGGTGATAGCTTGGATACATAGTTACTTTACCGAAGAAATATTTCACATTCGGCATAACTACTGTCAGTGCTCCCAGTCCGTCCCACAAATTATCTAACGCAAACAAGCCTTTGCTACCGGCACGGGTAGACTGATATTCCACTGTAACAAACGAACGACCTAACTCAATAGTAGTAGGAAGATACTCCTTCAGGAACTTTTCAGAGAAATTGAACATGTGAGCCGTAGCCAGAATGGGAGCGCCATGTTCGTCATATTGAACATCCGTACCAAGGAGATAACGGTAACCGCCCAATATTTCTTCTGCCTCCGGATTCCAAACAATCAGCTGTTTATAAGGATTTTCCATGATATCGTATTCATCGATATCCAGCGGTTTTCCTGTTCCCCCGCCTGCCGCACGAAAAGCAATCTCACGCAAACGTCCGATTTCCTGCATTATATTCGGAGAATCCTGAGCTGTAATGATATAAATCTGATTATGGCTCTTGTTGGTCGTACGCAGACGCTTCTCTTCGGTCAATTCCGCTTTCAGAAGCTCCTTACTTATAGGTTCAATAATCTCTTCCATATTTTTTTGTTAGTAGTTCTCTTATTAAAACTAAGTTCTATAATTTATAAACGATATCTTTTACGTAAGCCGCCCACTCGGCAGGAGTCTTCGATTTATCAAAAGTCTGCCAGGAAATAGGTTTCCCAATGGTAACGGTAAACGTTTTATGACGGTTCTTCAGCATCTCATCCGCAAGATAGAGCATAGCAATATTAACCTTGATGCCCAGGAATTTACAGATGTTAGCCAAATTATAAAAAAAGTTCGAATTCCGGCCCTCGAAATGAATAGGGACAACATCACGATGTGTCTGCACGCTCTTTACAATAAAGGTCTTCTTCCAATCCAAGTCACGGATCACTCCATTCTGACGACGAGAACACAACCCGGCCGGGAACATAATCAATTGATCATCGGATGCAAAGCCTGCTTCTACCATTCTCGGAAAATCTTTTGCCTGTTTTCCGGTCTTATTAATAGGTATACAGAGAGGGGCTAATCCTTGCAAGTTCATCAGCAAGTCATTTACCATATACTTCACCTTACCATTATAAAAAGAGCCCAGTACATATCCCAAGGCCACACCATCCTGGCCTCCCAATGGATGATTGGAGACAAAGGTATAGAGTCCTTCTTTCGGTAGGTTTTCTTCTCCCTTCACCACGATATTGGCATCCAGAAATTCCAGGCAGGCTTTTAAAAAGTCTACACCCACTTTATCCTTAGAATCGCGCAGGAAAACATTCAGTTCTTCCTGATGAACAATTCTTTTCAGATAAGAAACTACGAATCTGGGGATGTACTTATAGTACTTCGGAGCCTTTTCCCGGAGTACTTTATCAATATCAATCAAAAATAAAGAGTCGTCAGCCATTCTTTTTAAGATGAAATGATTGCGCAAAATTAACTCATCTTTTTAATTATACGCAATAAAATTGTCTAAAACTGCACCCAAAAACAAACAAAAGACGCCCAAAAACTATCATTTGATAGTTTTTGCCCTAAAGATTGCTTGAAATGCGTCCGTCGGAGTTAGATAACTTTCGTAAAATTGCAACATGAAGTTACGAAAAGAGTGTAATTTATTGGAAATGAGCATTGGGTAATCGCTCATAATAGTAATAGGTTACGAATTAGTTAGTTATCTACTGCATTATTCTTCTGTGCGTTGCGTAACCTTCAAAGAACTCTTCGTATGCAAAAGTAACAATAAAACGGGAGATTTAGAAATGAATCTCCTGATTTTTTCTTCTCACACAAGTTTTTCCGTAAAAGCGATTTTATCCGTCAGCACACCATCGCCCAAAAAGATTTTGAACGAACGTGTGCCGACTGCCGCATAAGCGGAGAAAAGGGCTTTGCCTCACGCCTAAACAATAGTTTAGACTGATGAGACAAGGCCCCTTTCTTTTGTGCTTATGCCAAAGAGGTGCTTTTACGGGGTTTTGACGATTTTTCTTTTTTCGTTGTCCTTTTGAGCCGGAAGCGGAAAGCCGTGTATGACCGCACATTCCATAAATGGAACAAGCCGTCACTCACGGCAGACAAACCGGGAAGAATGATTTTATCCATCCGACCAAACACGTTTGGCCAAACAGATAAAAACATACTTCCTTGCCGATGGTTTGCTCGGTTTCACGCTACCGGCTATGTTCTTTTCTGTTGGGGATGTCTTTTTCACGGATTTCTCTTTTGAAGTTTTCCTGTCTAATCTGCCTCCACTTCCGTTTACCTCCATTTTCGCGCCTTTCAGTGAGCCGCATCAGGCAGTCATTTTCGTGCTGGGTGCAAAGGTAACTCCGGGATTGTACGGGAAAGCAAGGTCAAGCCTCCTGTTTTCTGGAAAAATCTCCAGCCTTTCGGGTAGTATTTTTCCGAAAAACCTTGCATTCCCTAATCCCTACCTTTTTAAGCACCCGAAACGAAAACGACCGATGCGACAGAAAGACGCATTAAAAAAAATGTCGGATAAACGAGAGGCAGATAAGATAGTTTGAAACTCAACTCCCTCAGCTCTTGAATCCGCATTAAAAAACAAAAAATCAAAAACAAAACGGATATGAGAACGGCAATAGCAACAAAATTCGTGGCATGGGAAGTACCAAGTTTGGAGAACCTGCAAGGCAGCAAGGTGTACGGACTTCGCACCAAACTGAACAATGGTGAGAAATTGAGCCGAGAGGAAAAGGATTGGCTTACACGCAACGTGAACAGCAACACCTATTTCAAGAGCGCAGTACCCTTGCAAGGTTGGATGTTTGACTTTTCCGACATTCTCCGAACCTACATTGTAAAGCAGTATGGACATTGGGCGGAATACAAGGCTACCGACAAGACCGCACTCCGCAGTTTCCTATACGGCAGGATAGACAGCATCGTGGAACTTAACAAATGATACGGCTATGACAGCAACGGTAAATTTCAGACAAATGGCGCAATACATAGGGCTTGCGATATGCACCCTAATCATGCGCACCGCCTTTTGGGTGTCCGGCATCCTTTGGTACATCGTCAGAGAGATAATAAACGGAGTGTTCCGAGTGGCAATAGGGGTAATCGTGGCTATTCTTTCCGTTATCCTGTTCTTCGGCTTCATTCTTTGGTTATTCACCCTTTAATCCCTACCGACATGGCAAAGAGAAGAAGCAAGACAGTGGAGCAACAATGCAGATACTACGAGGTGGGCAACATCTTCGAGTACATGGTGGAAACATACCTCAACGGCAATATGTCCGTGTTCCGTGGACTCTACCACGAACTGAACAAGGACGCACGGAAGGACTTTATAGACTTCCTATTGAGCGAGGTTGAGCCGATTTATTGGAGGGAGATTTTGAAACATACTATTTGACAACTCATAAAAACGACAGCGATATGAAAGGAACAGACCATTTCAAGAGAACGATACAGATGTATTTGGAACAACGTGCGGAGGAAGACACGCTCTTTGCGAAGAACTACCGCAATCCAGCCAAGAACATTGACGATTGCGTAACCTACATTCTGAACTATGTGCAGAAAAGCGGTTGTAACGGCTTCACGGACGGAGAGATATACGGACAAGCAGTACACTACTATGACGAGAACGAGATTGAGGTGGGCAAGCCTATCCAATGCCAAGTGGCGGTGAACCACATTGTGGAACTCACGGCAGAGGAAAAAGCAGAAGCACGTCAGCAGGCAGTCCGCAGATACCAAGACGAGGAACTCCGCAAGTTGCAGAACCGCACCAAGCCGACAAAGGCGAAAACAGAAACCCAAGTTCAACCCTCATTATTTGATTTTGGCTTATGAAACCGAGAAACAAATTTGAAAAAGCAGTTCTTGCCCAAAGCAAGAAACTACGCCCGATAACCCCGATACAGATAAATTGGGCATTCCGTAATTGCGTGGAGCATTATGCACACCGCTTGCCGAAAGGTCGTACCACTTGTATGGATTGCGGTCATAGTTGGGTAATGACGGAGCAGACCGAGCATTGTACGTGTCCCGAATGTGGAGCAAGTTTGAAAGTCTGCCTCACCTATCAGCGCAAGGTAAGACAAAAGCAGTATTTCACAACCCTTACCACAAGCGGAGAATACCAAGTGCTACGAATGTTCTTGCTTGTCGTGGGTATGGAGAAAGGGGTTAATGCCAAGTCCTATGCCCTTGAAATCGGGCAGTATTGGTGGAATGAACAAGGGCGTAAGGCTGTTGTTGCCATTCCACGCACATTGGGATGCTACATCGACACGTTCTCATTCGCTTCTCCTTTTGCTATCCGCAATGACAATGAAGCGTACCGCCATATCTCATATTCCCCGATATATCCAAGATATAAGGTGTTGCCGACGCTCCGCAGAAACGGCTTTAACGGCAATTTCCACGACATTGTACCCACCAAACTAATACCGGCATTATTGTCGGACAGCCGTGCGGAAACGCTGTTGAAGGCAGGGCAATATCCCATGTTGCGCTACTATCTGTACCACTCTTTCAATATTGGAGAGTATTGGGCTTCAATCAAGATATGTATCCGCAACGGCTATACTATTGAGGACGGCTCAATGTGGCGTGACACCATAGACCTCCTGCGTCATTTCGGCAAGGACACAAACAGCCCGAAATACGTTTGCCCTGCCGACCTCAAAGTTGAACACGACAAGTTGGTGGCAAAGCGCAACCTGCAAAGGAAACATGAGCGGACTGAACAGCAACGCAGGAAAGCGATTGAGGACGAGAAACAATATCTGAAAGCTAAGGGCATATTCTTCGGACTTGCCTTTACCGACAGCCTTATTTGCGTCAAAGTCATAGAGAGCGTGGAAGAAATGGCAGAGGAAGGAAGGACGATGCACCATTGTGTGGGCGGTTACCACAAACGAAAAGACTCCCTTATCCTATCCGCCACCATTGACGGAAAACGAATTGAAACGATAGAGGTGTCACTAAAAACTTTTGAGGTGGTGCAGTGTCGTGGCGTATGCAACGAGAACTCCGAATACCACGACCGCATCATCGCCCTTGTGAACAAGAACGCCAACCTTATCCGCCAGCGGATGAAAGCGGCATAATATCGACATCTAACAACTAACATTATGGAAGTAAGATTTGAAAGCATGGTTTTCCTATGGGATGATAAAATCCCCACGATGTTCCTTGAATTTATGAACCTCCTCACTCTTTGTCAGAGTGAGGAGCAATTAAGGGCGAGCGTCAAGGACTTTGCCGAGAAACACGAACTTGACAAGTTCTTCCTTTACGGCTTCGGCTCTCATCATTTCTACCTGCACCAACGCTACACGAGCGACCCCGAAATGGTGATGCAACACAGAGTGCTGTCTGTACATTTCTAATCATCTAAATAACAACGACTATGGCAACAAAATGACAATTAACGGAGTAAGCACCTGCCAATCGGCAGGAACGGAGAACTACGAGAAATTCCAAACGGGTATCGACAGACGCAAACGCACCCTTGTGCAATACGACTACCGCCACACGGACGGGGAACTTTTCTCTTGTGTCAAACCCACATTAGACGAATGTCGAGCCGCACGGGACAAGTGGCTAACGGCAAAGGAAAGGAAGGAGGAGAAGCGATGAACGAAGCAGGCTACCAAACGCTGATAGTCAAATTCAGCGAACCCATTACGGCATTGGACGGCATCTTTGACGATGCCGAAGCGTGGGGAGTTGATACCCTAAAGGGGTGGATAGACAGCTATGAAAGCAGCCGTTTCACTGCCATTGACAGCCATACGGCAGTCATCACGAGCGAGTATAGCATGGAATGTCTGAAAGAGTGGCTGGAAAAATGCACACCCATAACCGAGAAAACAGAATTTTGAACATTGGGGCGGTGTCCGCACCGCCCGAACCATAAACCTAAAAGACAACGGATATGATAGCAAAGACAATTTTAGAGCAGATTGGCGGCAGACGCTTTGCCGCCATGACGGGAAGCAAAGACTTCACAGACATGGGCAACGGCTTGCGCATGAGCCTTGCGAGGAACAAGACCAGTGCCAACCGCCTTGACATCATCTATGACGGAGGGGCAGACCTATACAATATGCGTTTCTACCGCAAGACGTTCAGCAAAAAGACATTCGAGAGCAGGACGAAGGACATTGAAACGCACGAGGGGATATATTGCGATATGCTGGAGGAAATGTTCACGATGGTAACGGGACTTTACACCCGCTTTTGAGGGGTGGGCGGCAAAAGCCGCCTACTTTCTTTCATGAGCATGATGGCGGATAAGAAAGTAGGCAAAGAAACCTTTGTACCAATCTACGATAGTATTCACAAAAACAAGTTTTAATCATGGAAACAATCAGACAGAACGGAAAAACCATCTTGTACAGCAACGACGGCATAAGCATAAAGATGGTTTTCAAGAACCTTACGGGCAGGAATTTTCAAGGTCAGGAATATACAGACTATATCCGGCATATCGCAATCGGCAGCATGGGATTTTCACCCGGTATCATAGAGCATTGCAGGGACGGTGAGGTTGCAGGCAAAGGGACAATCCCGAATGTATGAAAACTGAAACTCCGATGAAGTTGGCGGCTTCATCGGAGTTTCTTTCGTCAGACACTTATTCTTTATGGTACATACAGCAGCGCAAACTCAGCCTTCCTTCGTTTGAGCAGCATGGCGTGGCGTTTCCCCTTATAGTTACAGAAAGCGATATACTCCCGGTAGATGTTCCTGTCACCCGCCTCCAGCTTTCGGATTAGCGTGCTTTTGGGTATCTTCCCACTCCCCAAAAGACGGTACGGACCGACATTGTAGGCGAGCGTGGCAAGCAGAAGTTATCCAAACCAAAATATTATCCCAACTTGACTTTTTATTGTATTGAATATCAGT